>Ga0209780_1002350_pt1 | contig 13393 bp, 11 predicted proteins | sample WorMetexBAHAMAS2_FD_187384 | JGI IMG/M metagenome (GOLD analysis project Ga0209780, IMG submission 187384) | Marine gutless worms symbiont microbial communities from Max Planck institute for Marine Microbiology, Germany - Inanidrilus exumae... | ecosystem: Host-associated > Annelida > Digestive... | reverse complement strand
AATAGCAGGGATGTTAACAAGGCCAGAGGTGTCAAGGCCAAAGCCAAGGCCACTAAGCCAAAGGTAGTTCCTTACTGAAAACATAGTAATGTTTAGTACGAAGAACGTTTAAAAATACAGTGCATTATGTATGGTGAGTGTTCTGTAGTCTTTGCTACAACATCAACTAAATGCAAAGGAAACTAGCTGGAAAGTACTCTAAAAGAGTACGACTCCCCGCGAAAGCGAAATTTGGGGTTTTGTCGCCAACACTTGTAAATATAAATGTAAATAACGCCGGTTTACGGAGTTTTTTTAACCGTTACTTCCACATTCTTCCCCCAAGGAAGTTCCTTCCCAAAAAATTGGGAACAAATCCGTCCACAATCTTTTTAGTTATCGTGGTCACAGTCTCACAGACAGACACACAAACCAACGCAGGTAAAAACATACTCCCTCGCTTTCGCGGGTAGAATAAATGTCAGTCTGTTGCAGCCATAGATAAAGTTATATCCTTCTGCTCGATGCGGTGATTAGTCACAGTGCATTGCACTTTAACCTCTCTGGCGGTAATCCCGAGTCTGTCTCGGGGTACGGTGACTTGACGAGATGTGTGTGATAAAGTCATTAGAGTCGCATTGAGCTGCGGGGAGTCAGTCGTAAACTGACCATTAGCTGCGATCTGTCGATTATCCAGGCTCGTCGTGTTATCGATAACATGCACGCAGATCTGACTGAACTGACAGTGACATGACAGAATTTATTTGATCCAAGTAATGAGACAGTTGTTGCTCATGACGACGGTCAGCTGTTTGGGTCGGAGGAGTAGCGTAGTGCCCGAAGAGCACAGGACTTCTTTGCTGGTGGAGGATAATTCAGTATTGCATTATGTATATAATATGGCGGTTGGCCTTGTTATTTATTCCAAGGCCAGAGCATTCAAGGCCAAGAGCCCAAGACCAAGGCAAGGGCCAAAAGCTCAAGGCTAAGGCCAAGGCCAGAGAATCCCAAGGCCAAGGCCAAGAAATGTGGCGTTAAGGCCAAGGCCAAGGACTAATATCCCTGCTTAATAGTGCCGCAGCCGTGAGAGCTAGCGAGAATTGCAGTTATCGCTAATACTAGGAAGTCGACAACGCGCTTTCCATCGAGCCATAGATGAACCCTGTGCGTTACCCCTAAGTGCCTTAAAGGGTGGCTCAAAACGAGTATTTTTACATTTGGCGTTGCTTTTCACTTTTTCGTTGCAGGTTATCGTAGACATTTCAAATTTGGTATGTGGGTTGAAGTTTGAACATAGCAAGACCCAGAATACAGATGACAAGCCGTCCCTGAAAGGGGTGCATGTGGTCACGTCACGTGACCCATTTTAAATTTTTAGTGTCCCTAAGATATATATGGAACTGAAGCTATATATATATAGAGACTTCAAATTTGGTGTGCATATTGATCACAGCAAGTCTCAGCATACGGACGACAAATTGTCCCTGAAAGGGGCGTGGTCACTGTCACATGACCTCTTTAAGTTTTGCAAAATAAGCGATAATATTTCAAAAACGGTACAAGATAGCCTCATATTTTCTATTAAATTAATGAAGTCGTATACGCTCTATCAAACGGTTGTGTTGCCGATAACCTTGGGTGACCCATAAGCACGTTAAACCACCTCAATTTCTACATTTTGCATTGCTTTATGCATCTTCGTAATTGGTGTGTTGAACTGATCGCAAAGACTACAAATTTGATGTACAGGTTGAATGTGCAAGTCACAGTTTACGGACGACAAACTGTCCCGGATAGGGGTGTGCTCAGGTCATGTGACCCATTACAAAATTTTTGGGGCTCCAATTATATCACTGGAACGGCTGAACCCAAAGCCGTCAAATTTTGTACACGAGTAGGATATATCAATTTTAGCAACAGGATGACATATCACCAACAAAAAGTGTGGTTATGGTCACGTGACTGTTTTGTCGTGATGCAGCGCGTCGCGCGGGTTTGTCAGCGACAGCTGAGCTACTTGTTACCGTTAGAATCAACTCAAAGCCTTTACCCGGAGCTGAACGCTCGATTTGTACAGGAAGCCCACCCCAAACTTTTTCGCGATTTTCGTAACTACGTATATCGTATCGATAGCGCTAACATCAGTTAGTCGCACGCTGCCAATGACCATCGAATATTTAGTCACGTGACATTATGCCTCATCTAATGCAGTAAGTAAAACAGCTTATTTCACGTGTGCGGACGCTGAAACAAAACTCAAAATAAAATAATTTTGTCGGCGCAGCTGTTGACTGAAATTATATATCAGTAAAATTTGCACTTGAACTGTAAGAGAATTGCAATAGCTGCATGGTTGTCAAGTTAGCTGAACGGTTGAGCGTTCGATTCCCATGCAAGCGTCGCGGGTTCAGTTCCCACATCGGCCACTGAGTTATTAGTCTGTATTTTTTATTTATATAAATAATTTACAATAAGCATATTTAAATCAACCCTTCACCGATCACAGAGAAGTGTGACAAACAAGAATGAAACCAATGCTGTTCTCTTCTCTGCAAATTTAACCTTTTTCGGTGCATTGCCAATCCAATCTTAACTAGTTTATTTTTCAAATTCAACATTTTGTAGTGGCGCCACCTCGCGGAGCATACTAAAAGTTGAACGCATGTACAAAAACTGTCAATTTGCTCTAATCGATGCTATCGATTTTTTTTATTTGACGGATTAATGACGATACCGTTAATATAAACTTGACCGTTCATATAGGCGTGACGGATAAACAAACAAAAATGTCGAATTCATTCGCTCGCCCTTCTCCCCTGAGTAAATTGAATGCTGGCGGTTTGCACCGCTGGTAATCCTGATAACAGCAAGCACTATCACTAAACGATGCACTCACGACCTAACAAACGCGCACCAATAAACCATGGAAGGCAGCTGGCGCCGCAACATGGGTACTGAACCCGAGGGCATGTACATTAATTGTCTGCGCTCCGTCGCCGCTGTTCATCCAATAATGTTGCGCACGTTTCGTCACTTTGACGCATCGGTCGTTCTCACCACAAAAGAGACCACCACAGTCGAAATTAGATGGCTGTGTCGAATGAACACAATACAGTATTCGTCTCGAAGCGGTCAGGTATCCATGCACAAGCTGTTTATTTCCTGCATTCGATAATGCCTAGTGTCACGTTCCTGCGACTGAGTGATATCAGCGTTATCTGCCGCGTTACTTATTTTCAGTTTTCAAATTTAGTCTGCTTTTCTATACCGGTCGCTAGGCAACACCAGCACTGCGGCGTATTGGTTTTAATACGCAATATCGGACATCGGACGTTGCCGAAAATTTGGGTAGGCACCTTTCTTGTGCGGAACGTATATCCCAGAGGAAAGACTTTGAGTTGATTCTAACGGTAAATATGTAAACTAGACATCCCGAGAAGGTGCGTTTGGTAGTGAATTTCCGGCGATCTGTAATCTTTGCAGAGTTATGAGGGCCTAAAGTCGCACGACGTTAAAAATTTTTTAGAATTTTTTGCGTTTTTTTGTAAAAACGACCCCTTACGGTAAAATTTTCAAAATTCTGTTCCGAAAGTTTAGCCTACATGGCGACACCGATCGAAGTTGTTGTGTTTAACTTTCGTGAAATTTGGCCGACGTAAATCGGCGAAATCGTACGTTGCTTACCTGACCAAAAAATTTTCGGCTGCCTCTCAAACTGTCGCTACTTCGCGGATCGCGCCCTAAATCTGCCAGAGCCAGCCCCCAACAATGTGCTTACAGTGCCCCAGATTTCATCCGAATGGGTTTACTGTCGGCGGAGTTATAGCCGAACGCAGTTTTTGGCCCCCGTAGAGTAAATCCATTATTCGCCTCGAAGTTAGATTCGAGGCGAATAATGGATTTACTCTACGGGCAAAAAAACTGTGTTCATAGCTTCGACGCGAATAATAAGCTTCCTACCGCTCCTTCTTTAAAAACTTTGGTAATAATCCCGCTGTCATTTGCAGGAACTATCTTTGTCAACAAAACGTACGGGTTACACGATGCCATTGAAACATCCTTAGTCTGTTTCGAATTTCTATACCGTCTTATCAACTCCAATGATATTAACAAGGACGCACATCCCAAGTACATACACTGTGTCTAAAAAACAATACACTTGACTTTTGATCATAACTTAGGCAAATGTAGACCGATTTAATTCTTTCACTGCCAGATTCCCAAGGAAACTATTACAGGGCCTTCCACCTCCCCTTAACTATGTTGCTACATACCTTGCGAAGTTATATAATCAAACGTCAAGTGTATTGTTTTTTGAGACACACTGTAGCCTACCCAGCAAAGCCAAAGCCAAGGTCGAGATTTTGTACCATCTAGGCCACGACCAAGACCGAGACCAAATCAAGGCTTGAGAATACAGTGATTTAAATATTTATGACAAACATAAAAAGACCGATACCAAGGTATCGGCAGTTTGTGGCATGTCAAATTAAGTCATTCATAAGTCACAAGTCACATCTCACACACGAAAATTGCATTTGACAAAATACCAATGACCTATTTCGAAGTCTGTCAGAACTTTCGCATGTTGAGGACGCACTATAATAGGTCCACTGTTATAGTGTTCTGACAGAAAAATACGCATAAATACAAGGACACGTATTTTGGACCACGACAAGAATGAACACCACTGCGAGATTCATCGTTCGTCCAAGAAGTCACACTGACATTCGTTGTTGAAGGAGTTAGGTGCGCTGACGAGCGACGACGACGACGCAGCGTGCAGGCGACACCGACCTCATCTCGGGAGACATCGTCGACAAACGATGCTCCGAATCGGTGCGTCGTACGGCCCGGCGGCCGGCCGGTGAACGCCCGCCGACGCCCTCTTGTGCTGCTGCCGCCTCCGCGGCACCGCCGTCGTCTTGCCGACGGCACAGCGCCCTGTCGGCGAGCCGCCGGAACGCCGACCGGAAGTTCGTGCTCATCCAGAAGTAGACGAACGGGTTGTAGCAGCAGTTGCTCATCGCCAGCCAGTGCGACGCGACCCAGACAACCTGTATGTGCCGGTAGGACCACACAGCCGGGTTGGTGTCACCGGCTAGCGTCACGGTGTGTAGCGGCAACCAACACAGCGCGTAGATGACAACGACCGTTACCATCATCTTCACCATCTGCAACCAACGAAATAGCAGCCATCCTGCCATTTATACATGACGACACGTCATTTTTACATAGGCCTGTATACAAAGAGACCCAGCGATAGATAGCGATAGCAACCTATTGCTACAGACGGAGTGCGTGGTCGATCAGTGTGTGTCTGATTGTCTGTCGGTCTGTGGGTCGGTTGGTCATGTTCGTGAGCCGTGCAAAAATGGCTGAACCGATCGAGATGCCGTTTGGGGGCTGACTCGGATGGGTCAAAGGAACCATGTATTAAATGGGGTCCAGATCCCGCAAGACGAAGGGGCAATTTTGGGGTCGTCCGGCTCATTCAAAAGCGTTGGGAGCCTTTGTGGCTTGTACGCAAAACAGCTGAACCGATCGAGATGCCGCTTGGGCATCTACAGATTCATGTGGGCCCAAGAAACCATGTGTAAATGGGGTCGAGATGCCCACGATAAGCGACACTTTTTGGGGATTGTCGAGCCCATTCAAAAGCATGGACAGTCTTCACTACCATCTTCGCTGCAAAATGGATCATTCAAAATGCCGGACAGGCTTGCGCCTGGCCGATGTCACATGACATCATGCGTACGATGCTGCACAGTAGTTTAGGACTCTAGTTTGTAGATGCCAATGATCTTAATAAAATTCCAATGGGATAACCCGCAGATAGGCGTCAAATATACATGGGTTATGAAAAATTGGCGAATTTCAACCAAATAACTCTCTATATCTTGTATCTTGAAAACTGTACAATATGACACATGATTTCTATAAATGGTGAATACGAAATTCTACGCGCTCTAGCGAACAGTGACATTGTCGACGTCAGTGAGTTACCTAAATCACCCCATATCGCCCCGAATTTACGCTTTGGATCTTTCTTCATATCGCTGGAACGACTGAAGCTAGAGTCTTCAAATTTTGTACCCGAAAGCGTATACGATCTGTACTTTCAACATAGTCATCAAAACTGGCCCACTTCTCAAAGTAACAAGCAGTCATGTATACTGTACACTGTAAAAGTATTAATATCTCGGACACGGTACAAGATAAACGTTTTTTTTTCTACAGACCAGTAATAATAAGCGACATACAGCCTATAAAATTGCGCCACTTCCGATGACCTTGAGTGACTTTCAAGGTTAGTCGCTTATTGTAGGTCTTTTCGAATGCGATTCTTGGAACATTTGTGCATTTTACACTGCCGTAACGCGTCGCGCTGTCCCTTTGCGGTAGCTTCCTATTAGTCTTAATAATGCATCAAAATGTTTGGCGACTAGGATCTTCGGACTATCTGGGAACTTAGCCTACAGGAAATGCCTCAAACGTAAGAAACGTTATTGATGCGTTGACGCCCTAACGGTGGCGCTAAAGGAGTAATGAAAAGTGGATGCTGGTCCGGAGTGGAAGCGAATCTAATTACCTGTCCCATGGCTATAATTGCATATAGCATGGGACAGATTATAAAACCAGTTTGCCGTGTGTCCGTCTGCGTGCACTCTAACAAAAACACGCTCGCATTTCTTGATGGATTTTCACAAAAATTGGCACAGACGCAAAACCCCAAAATTAAAAACGAGTTTGTTGGGGTAAACACTGCACCATCTATTCCCCTATTTTGCCCCAAAAACATTTCAGGCAAAGAGGTACTCAAAATACATGCAAATATTAATAACAACCCCATAACAGCATTAAATGTACGCGAATCGCCGAAATTCCCGCGTCTTACAGAATATCGGGGTCGGGTGGAAGAACACGATATTGACGTCAGATTTTAGACCGGAAGTGGAAACATAGTCGCTTCTCGCATGCGCAATGGAAAATATGCAATGCAACCCTTATTATATATTATAGGAACAGTTCGGTCGTTGTAGACTTGTTATGGGACAGATACTGCGTTCCACAGAACGTATTTCTAGTTTCAGATTGATTTCAGATTGCCCACAAAATTCAAAATAAAACATTCGTAATCAGCGACCTCAATCTTATATTTTGGAAATCAACTTAGTCTACGACTTGCGGCTAATGGAGTATTTCAAATTTCGTGCAGATCAGATAAAATTGAGGTGCTCGAAAAAACGTACATTCGGCGAACTCTGCATGGAGTGGGTATGCATATAGGGCTATAATTCAGGTAAGTCAAATGTTCACATGAAAGAGGAAGATCAGAGGGCATAGGAGAAGATAAGTGGTTCCAGTTTGTATCCTCTGTCTCTAAAATTATGATCATTCACTGATCTTGACTTTCAGATCCACATTACGTTCCAAATTTGATGCAGAATCAATGAAAACCTAGGGCGCCAGAGATGTACTGCGAACATTTGGCGACTTCTGAGAATGACTCACTCACACAGTGACAGACGGACTTTTATAACCTGTCCACTATCGTGTATTGGATTGGACAGAGTGAGAGCCATCTTAAGGATGTATGACATAGCGTCATCGCGGCAGTGTCTACGTTCCGTCAACCGCAATTTTCTGGATGTAACGCGCTCCCAACCGACTTTCGCTGCTGCCAGTGGCGTCCATATTGTAACCTGCTTCATGGACAAAATAGGGGGAATAAAATTTATGCATACTTTTGCCAAAATTGGGGAATTTTGGTAATATAATTTATGTTAAGCTCTCAAAGAAAAACTAAAAGCAAAGTAAAGTAAGAAAGTAAGCAGAAACTCTGCCACACCGCTACAAGAAACTCACATACCATATGTGATCACACAGTGTTACTTACATGCCACCCGACAGAGGTGAGAATCCCGCCTTTACCCCCAGTGGAAGCAGGTACTCGATTTAGCGACCCCCGGAGAGATGCCCGGCTGAGTTGACCTATGTTACGTGAAAGCCTTACATCCCTCTCGGGTCGCTAAATCGGCAGCAGCGGAAGTCGGAGTTATTTGAAATAATTCTTGAGGAGAGCGAACGCACTCAGACCGAGGTTTGAACCCCGACACCTACGTGCGTCACGCTTCACTGCACATGGCGCCCGAAAGCATTGACATCTGGGCTACATGGGCAGGTCATGTTATTTGATTGTATTAATATAATAATTTTTACTTATTTGCGTAGGCATACTCACAGTTCAGTACCCGACAGTTACGCCTGTAACTGCCCGTTGAACACGCCTGGGGTCTTTCAAGTTAACTCAAGTATTAAGTATTAAGTTTCGTGAGTTCTCACGTCAACTGCGGCAAAAAGTAAGTTACAAAAAGCACGAGTTTGACTGTCTGAGTGACACGGAATACGAGTCTGACAAAGTAGCAGAATAAGCCACCTGGAGACCTCAAAATACAGGAAAATCGTTGAGCGGCCGGGAGTCCCGGTAAGCTAACAGCGCTCCCCCAGACCCTCTTGCAGGTGGGGAGGGGACTAGCTGCCCCTCCCTAAGAAACCCACCCCCACTATCGGCCCTTCGGGTCCAAATCTCTGTCCCTTTGGACCTCAGAATGGGGGAGAATCTGCCTCATGACTCTTGGGGATGGACGCCCCTGGCTGCTGCTGGTCCGACGGTCTGAGACTCCCTTTTAGAGTATCTCTGATCGTATGATTCCAGCATTGACAGTTTCAGAAGTTTGTTGAAAACGTTTCTGTCTGCACGACATTAAGACATTCAGCGCATCGCTGTTCATATTTTACACTTACACTACATTACATTACATCCGCGCTAAACTTATTATTATGCTGTACAGTGATTACATGTGCTTTACCCTTTGCTTTCATCAACAAGATGCAGGGGGACGGCGGACTTCACCTCCGGTGTCGCCACCTGTCTAACTAAACGAAACATACGCATTGTCTTCTATTCTGGCCTATTCCCTGCATTATATGGAAACATGACGTCATCCACAAAACCGGAAGTGCGTATCGCATTGTCGTCAGAGCAGGACCGAGCCACCCACTGCCACAGGTAACACGTATAGATAATTTGGTTAAATTTGGACGTGCGGTTTTTGAAATATGCGAGCAGACAGACAAACAACAAACATTCAGACATGCTGATTACAATACTTCGCGCTTCTACCGGGGAGGGGAGTAACCAATACTGGTAATAGAGTAAAGAATCGAACTGTGTTCGGTTTCAGTTCGGTTACATGTGCAAGACGGACCGTAGGTTTTGAGTTCGGTTGGAATTCCTAGGCCGTATATAAAAGTAAAATCACGCCACAACGAAAATCGGTGTGTAACATAGTAAGTAGACTAACAAGGTGTCGCCCTAACGGAACGTAACACTACTGGCCCGCCGTGCAATGGAGCTATAATTAGACAGGAGGCGGCGTGACGTCATCGCCTGGCTAGCGCGGGTGAAGCCGCCTGCAGGCCCGCGTTAGGTGTTACAGACGACGACAGACGACGACAGACGCCAACGAGCAAAACATCACTGGCCTACACTATGTGTAGGCGGGCCAGTAACAGTAAGATTACATGTAGCAGAATGGACATTTGCGCTAGATCGGCGTCTCCATCAGACCCTCTGCAGTAGCGACGATGAATTCCGGCCTCGGTGTAATCAACCTAAACGTCATTGGTTACAACGCAACGCCGGTCATGTGTGACAATTCGCTGAAACAATATGCCCGCGCCTATGGCTATTTCGGTCCTTTCCGGTAATTGGGCGACACCGACGACAATACATGTACAATACAATACAATATTCGTTTATTATGAGTTGATCATAGAACGCAGCTCAACACGAGAGAAATAGGCTAATATAGAATGCATTACAACACATAAATCAAAGTAGAGAAGAGAATCGTCAATCAATACAAGTCCTTGTACAATACGCGCTGAATGAAGTTGCTGTCATATAGTTTGTTGATTTTTGGAATAAGTCGCCAATTATAGCGCCTTCGCCTAAGGCGGTATGGTGTGTGGGCTTCATTAGGGAGCAAGGGGGCTAGTAGGTGGTTTGGGTGGTGTAGAATTTTACAGAATAACGCTTCGTCAGCTGCATCAAAAATGTCGTTAAGTCCGGGGGACAAAAGCCTTGGCGAATGCTGCGGCGCAGGAAAGCATTTGGACGCTGTACATCTGCGACCGAGGTAAAGCCTGACCAGGATTGCGATGAATAAGTAAGTTTGGCAATAACTACTGCCTGAAAGACGTGCTGAATAACAATAGCTGACGTGTCATGCGAGCGGAGAATCCACTGCATGCAGGGTTTGTGAACTGAATTTGATAACGTTCTGAATATGCTCGGCCATGGATAAGGTGCTAGTCACTGACCACGACAAATGATAGACAGCCTATGACTTCCTATTTACGTTCACCACGGCTCTATTTCGCTTTTAAGACAATGACGACGTTATTTTTCGTCCTCGAGGACGTTTTGGCCACTTCTGTTGGCTATATGGCCACACTGTCCGGTGTGCTCGACTTCTAGGAAACTTCGACTTCGTTTCTGAGCTATAACCTATAGGGGCATGGGACAAACAGATAGACGGACGGACACTAGCTTCGTTTGCCCCACTTAGGGCATATAACGACAAAATCCCGAACTTCAGATAAGGTTATGTGGAAGCCTTTTGTATGTCTTAGAAATCCTGATCCCTTTATAATGTAGCCCAGGCCCATAGTAAAGCTTCAAAATATCACACAAACCAAACGGGAAGAATAACCGGTTTTGGACGACCACGTCCAATGTAATCGATTGGTCTATGTAACAAGGTGAACCCCTTCCTCAAATTTCATTAAAAATCCGACAGCGTCTTCTAAGATGACAAACAAAGAAAAAAGTCATATTCATTTTTCATTCAAACTTTAGTGTTATTATTATTAATATAGCAACTATTTGTGCAGATGTCAAAAAGTGTAATGTGATATGATCAGCCGCTGTACCTTCTTCTTGGAGGCGGCAATTTTATGGTCACGTGGTCCAACGGCTTCTCCGGGCACCTGTCGCTTGAGCCAGACGACGTATGCGATGCTGGAGTAGGTGGCCGACATGACGGCCAGTGGTAGGAAGTACTGTGCTACCATGATCGTTAGGGTGTACCAGTAGCGCAGGCGTGCTGCTGGCCACTGTTCCTTGCAGTAGTCAAGGGTTCCGGCACCGTCTTCGGTCGGTAGAGTGGCGACGCGCGACAACGCGGCGACCGGGAGCGGCAGTGCCAGTGCCGCCGTCCAGATAACGAAGAAGGCGCCGATCAGCTGGCGTGCTGTGAGGCGGGCCCGCAGCGGGTGGCGGATCGCCCGGTGCCGGTCGACGCTGATGCCGACCAGCGTGAACGCGCCGAGGAAGACGGCGACCGCCTGCGAGTAGCCGATGAGCGGGCAGAGCGCGCCGCCGAACGGCCAGTACTGGAGGAGGACGTTGGCGACGAAGGTGAACGGGACGCAAACGGTCGCCATCAAGACGTCGGCGCAGGCGAGGTTCACGATGAACCAGTTGGTGACCGTTCGCATGCGTCGGTCGGCGGCGATGACGGCGATGACGACCGAATTGCCGCCTACCGATACGACGACGACGGCCAGGTAGACGGCGATCAGCAGGACGCGCGCGTAGACCGGAAGCAGGTGCGAGCTGATGACGACCGTCGAGTTACCGTCCGCCATCGTCGACGAGTTGTCTCCATACATGACTGTAGTAACTAGACCTCGCTACAAAAACCAAAAGACCAAAAACCTCGTGTTGGTCTTGCACGTCTCACCGTTTGTCCTTGTCTCTTGACTTGTTCATTGTCGTTTTCGTATTGTTAAACGTTTATATTCACCGCGCTTTGTCTGACTAAATACTAACACTGTTCTCTCAGACAGCGTCTTTCGGTTTAAGACCAAAACAGTCTTCGGCCTGCTGTTTATGGCCTTGCACTGTTATCATAAATAGACAACAGTACGAAAATAATAATAATAATAATAATGATGACAACGATGCAGCTGGTGAAGATGCTTCCACCAGTTACCGCTTCCGAGTACCGTCTTGCGATGTATAATTCCTGTCATTAGCGTTTTACGAGACGAAATCGTTGCGGCACTGACAACAGCTTCGTGCGATAGTTCCGTTATCGCGTCAGCGAAATCCTACGGCAAAACGTCCATCTGACAACCTTCTATGATTGTTCGCCGCAGTGCGCTCCGCCTTCGTTCATTATAACGCTGCACGGTCCGTGTCCGATCAGACTTATATGTCGTTCTGTTTGCGCGCACGCGTCTCAAATCAATGGCAACACTGGTGGTGCTTTATGGGTGGCTGTGTTGACCGTGATCGTGCTCGGCGACTTTGTCAATACGACAATGTTTTCTTCAATTTCTCTTCCGCCCCGTGATGCGAGCGGAGGTGGCACGATGCCAATAATGGCCGCCGTCCGACATCATAAACAAGATTGCATGATTGAGTTAGTATCACGTCCCACTCGACACAGAATAGGTTATTTCGGAGGTGTTTTTCCCAACCAATCTGTTGGCTTGGTACTGGAGAAACTAAACCCAACACGACAAAAGCACGCAACACAGAAATACAAAAAGCTCAGAAAAACCGCAGAGGAACCGCGCGACGCGCTATGTTAGTAAATTCGGGCGATGTTTCACAAGCTATAAAAGGTTTCAAACAGCAAAAGTGACCTTCAAAGTCATTCAACGGCATCGGTAATGGTGCCATACCATAGGCTACATACGATTTCCTATTAGCGATCTATTTCAACTATGTCTCTATCTTGCACCATTTTCGAGATATTATCACTTATTTCCCAAAATTTAAAGAAGTCACGTGAATCTGAACACATCCCTTTTGGGAGTAATATAATTTATCGTGCAAGCACTCGTACTTTTCTGTGTCAATCAGTACACGAAATTTGAAGTGCCTAGCTTCGCCAGTTACAAAGATAGTCTATGACTGGGAGAAAAACAAATTTAAACGGGTCACGTGACTTTGACCACGCTCCTTTTAGGAGTAACTTGTCACCGTAAACTAGGATTTGATACAGTCTACCTGCGTGTAAAATTCGACCGTTCCGGAGATATCATTGTGGGCGTCAAAATTTAAAGTGGATCACGTGATCCTGACCACGCCCCTTTTAGGATAGTTGCCATCCGCGGGCTAGCACTTGCTACGATCGACCTATTTACCAAATTTTGAAGTTTATATATCTATCCACTACGAAGATTCAAAAGGCGATACAAAATAACAAAAATAGCGTGGTTTGCAGTAGTTACGGGTCACTCAATGTCACTGGAAATAGCGCCATTCGATAGAGCGCATAACAGTTTCTATTAGTGTTCCATAGTAACTATGTCCATATCTTGCACGTCGCTA
>Ga0209780_1002349_pt1 | contig 13393 bp, 8 predicted proteins | sample WorMetexBAHAMAS2_FD_187384 | JGI IMG/M metagenome (GOLD analysis project Ga0209780, IMG submission 187384) | Marine gutless worms symbiont microbial communities from Max Planck institute for Marine Microbiology, Germany - Inanidrilus exumae... | ecosystem: Host-associated > Annelida > Digestive... | reverse complement strand
TTTTTGGCACCAGAAAAGTAGAGTCCCTGAGCTATCGTATGGTGAAAAAAAATTGCCGAAAAGTTCAACCGCCTGAGTAGGGTGCACCAACGTCACAGACAGACAGACAAACAGACGACAGACAACAGACGGACGGCTGATAGCATATAGCGATCGTGAACGCGAGTTCACGTTTGCTAAAAATGGGGTAGTTTGGGAGTAACTGGATTATTGGGGTCAATCAAAGTCTCAAGGTCGTTGGAAATAACACCATTCGATAGAGAGCATATGAATGAGTTCCTAGTAACCTTGAAGTGTGTCCCTATATTGCACCGTTTCTCCTAGCAACATTATGTTTATCGGAAATCGCCGAATTTTAATCCACCCAACTGACACAGTGCTTCGCGCGGTTCCTCTGCGATAGCTAAGTTTCTTGTTGAGATGTGTCTCCCAAATTGGTACCTAAGTGTCCAGATCTGTCCCGCAGTTGCCGTAGTATATAACATGTGCATAATGTTGTGCTACTTTTTAGCCTACATGGTACTAGCGCTCCGCCCTCGCGAGTCGCGCCTACGGCGTTTGGTCATCCTTGCGCATTCTCGCACTCGATCCGTCACAGTTGCTGGCCACTAGTTCCGAATTTTCCAACTATATTATAAGCTCATGCGCCTACTGCGCTCGATCCGTTGCGCCTGCCAATTCGGGCGCGCTGATCGCGGGTTCGAGCGGCGTTCGCTAACCCCATGCCCATCTATGTGGTATAAGGATGCCATTTCTCAAATTTCATGCAGATCTGCTCAAAACTGTGGCCGTGCCTAAGGAACAAAGAAAAGACAGACACGCACATACACATTCGGTTTGAAAACATTCGGTTCAGAAAAAACGACCAAAAAACGTAAAAACGTAAACCGATACCGACTTTAAAAACCGATACCAACCCAACACTAATTTGTAATGAAAAAAGCTCTGAAAAAGGTTTGCAGAAGTTTATCAAAAAGTATCAAGTAACTTAAGTATTTAAGTCAAGCTTACTTGAAATCATTATGCAGACAGTAGCTGATCTAGACATTGCTGCTACGAAATAAGTACGGTATTACAGTTCAGTTCTGTGTTTAGACTGTGTTACCGGTATTCGTTTTTCGTGTGACCTCGGCTATCGGTGCGACACTGTGTTTACAAATTGTCACGTGATTTCTGCTAGCGTGATTTGGTGTGTGAAATGTACATATTGCGAATGAAAGTACTGATTAATTTCGATTACAAGACCGAATTTGTATAATTCTCGACACAGAACCGCTATAATGACAGTGAAGAAAAAGGTGAAATATGTATTATGAACTGTAGGCTTCCCGTTTTTTCGTGCCACATCAACATTCCGGTCATTCTTCAGTCATGGGACGTCATATGTTGTCTAGTGATCCGTTACCGGGCGCATGCCGTTGTTCATGGCTGCACATAAATACATATGTATTGCATTGGATCCGTAGCATATTTGTCTAACTTTATAAATGCCTATGCCGAGTGTGGGAAAGACTTATTGGCATCTGTTGCTTACGGCTAGTATATAGAATAGTGGTCACTATAATGACCATGTTTCAATAATGGTTATGGGTAAAATGCGGGTGTGACAGCGGGTAAATTTCGGGGTAAAAGTGCGGGGATTAACCCAAACGCTAATTACTGTTGCTAACACTAACTCTAACGCTAGCCCTACTAAGCCTAACTTTACTAACTCTACTTACCTCCCCACACTTTCAGCCTTACACTTGTATCCCACATTTTACCCACTGCCACACCCGCATGCCCGCATTTTACCAAATGCCTTCAATAACCATATTTCAGCCATTGCATTGCAGCTTATGGAGACCATTATTGTTATAACAGCTCTCAGTAATTTGCCTATTCTTCAGTAAGAATAATGATTGCAAAAGTAGTCCTTGTTTATTTGTGTATCGTGTATGTTTTTGCTTTTTAGCCATGGTTGGTGACGCCCGAAGTTGCTGAGCTTTTGTAATGGTCTTGTCTAAAACATGCCGGAACAACGCCGGGACAGTATAACAGGCAGAGATGCCGGCAGTGACGCCGGAACAGTCGTGATGCTGTACTAAGTGAGACCGTCGTCCAGTGAGCAATTACCACAATCCAGGCCGGGACGACGTTGCCGCGTTGTTGAAGCCGGGACAACAGACAGCCATCTGTCCAGCACCACATGCTTTTTTTAGGACTAACGCATTAATTCGGTCTCTATAAAGGATAATAAAATGTGTCTGTTAATGTTACTGTTGGAATTTATAAATAAAATATAACTTAAATAAAATGCTAAACACCAGCCACTTTGGAACAAAAACGTTCTTACAGCGACTGTCCGGGCGTCTCTGCGTGTAATACTGTCCCGGCCTCGTCCCGGCGTCCCGGCATGTTTTAGATAAGGCACTTGTGATTAGTGATGAGTAATGGCTGTTGATTGCTGTTCAGGTGTTGCTGATGGGCAAAAGTGGCGCTGGAAAGACAAGCATGCGGTCCATTATCTTTGCAAACTACATTGCAAGAGATACACGCCGACTTGGAGCGACAAGTTTGTGTTAATTTGCCTTTTTCTGTTTCTTTCCGTTTGTGATAATGAAATAAACAGTGATTCTTGGATAACTTTGCTTGCTATAGAATACGGATGGATATTGGTGGCGATGTAGTTAGGATTTTGAGTTTTTATCAGCATTGTTTGTGCGGCCTGGTAGTGTAATGGTGCGGTCGTGCGTTTGACTCCCACCCATTTCACTGTCAGGTAATAACCGTAGGCAGGTTGTTGTCACTTATGCATTTGTCATCATGAAGTATGAACTTGTACTGGCCAAAGGCTGGTGATACCTTATGCTGGGAAGGTAACCAATCCATAGGTCTGGTGTTGCACTGGCCATGCATAGGAGTTAGTGGTTTATGTGGCTACAGGCTCAAGACCTTAGGAACGGAGATGAGCACCCTGCATGCACTCCTGTAAGAGTAACTCTGGAAAACCAGGCTGGTGAAACAGAAACTGAAGGTAGTAGTAGTCAAGGTGTAGGTTTGAATGGCTAAAGCTCAGAGGGGAGCTAGCTCTAAACTTGGTGCAAGGTTGAAGTTGCTTGGGTCAGTGGAATGTGGGACTGAGAAAGGGGTTTGCAAAGGGATCTGGGAGAGGTGCCAGAAATGTCTGATTTTTAGGCTACATACACTGCACATAGTGCATAGAGGTGGCCGCCTGTTGCTACAGATGTTGCACATAGTATTGTCTTTGTTTGTTTGTCTGTCTGTCTGCATGTGTGTTGGGCACATGTATGAGCTGTGCAAAATGGCTGAACCAGTCAAGATGCCGTTTATCGGGATGACTCGAAACCATGTATTAGATGGGGTCCAGATCCTCCTATGAGATTGGCACTTTTGTGGAGGATGTGCTGGCCCTTTGTATGTGTAGTTTTGCTCCCTATTCACAAACTGTGTAGTACTTTATATAATTACTCACGCTGGCTGTATAATCATGAGCATGGGTTAGGGCATTCTGTCACGTCTGTTTGTCTGCCTTTCTGTCTGTTTGTCCGCTCTTTAAAAGGAAAACGGCTTGAACTGTCAGCACCGAAGTCGGTAGACATATAATTTGTGGCAGGACCTTGGTATGCACTGACCCTGAGGTCGAAGGTCAAATCCTAACCCTAACTTTCGGGAACTTACATTTGTCTGGTGTGGGTCTGAATGTCGATACGACTGCACGTTTCTCTAGTTTTATTTTGCTTTCATGGTTTCTATTATTATCATTATTATTATTGTTATTATTATTATCATCATCATCATCATCATTGTTATTATCATAGCAATTTTCATCGTCACTCTTAACAATAAAAGAATTTGTAGCTGTTTATTGTGCTTTGGCATTAATGTGTTCGATATTTTTGTCACGTATGGCTGTAGTTGATGTGGAATATTCTCATGTTCGCTTTCTTGGCAACTTGGTCCTGAATCTCTGGGATTGCGGAGGGTAAGCAGTCTTTGTTTGGTTAGTTGAATACGATATCATAGATATTTGTCAATACCAAAAGTTACCAGATACTCAAGCTTAAAGAGTTAGTGCATAATTTTAAGCTAATTATACAGATATGATTATGCCGAGTAATTTACTGTTACCACATTATTTAGTATTTACAGTAACAGTTTGATGCATTTTCATGATTTTGTTAACATATATGGTTGCATTTCAGTTACTATTTATTTACATTTCAGAGTTATCATATCCGTCAGGTCGGATTTGTGGACTCTGAATTTTCTCATGCCCATCTGTTTTTTTGGTTTTTGTTTATTTTCAGTTTTTAATTGACTGAGCTAGCTGACCATTAGCTTTTGACATATGTTAAATATTCTGCATTTTATAATTTACTGTATTTTAGTTGGAAGAAATCTATGCCAGAAAAGTGTCCTGTGTTTACTTTCTCACTTTTTGACATCTGTAGAACAATGAATGTATGACATATGCTGAAAAGCTGAATTTTCTCATGTCCAGCGTTGTCTATATGCAGTTATAGGCTTATTCCTTTAAACTAATAGCATAAATTAGCACATCGACTGTTTGGGCATGCTCAAGCTTCGAACCCACTTGTCAAACATTGGGCCCAGCCCACTGTGATCAGCGAAGTAGTAGCAGCAGCTAGGCCCGCATAGAATCACTGCAGAAAATTATTGATAAGAACTAAACATAAAAGCAATTAACATAGGTAATCTGGTTTAAGTCCCAGTTCCTGAAGACAGTCCAGTTCTGTGGGATTGACGACTTGTAGTGGTCTTAATAGTAAGATTTATATTTCTTTAGCACCATTTGGTCATGGTTTAAGAGGCATTGTTTGCATTGATAATGTCAGTGGTCTTATGTCTTGATAACGCGCAAAGTACTACTTCCAAGACTTAAAATTTTCTCTCTTATGATGGAGATGTGATGTTATCTGTTAACACAGGCAAGATCATTCATGGCTTAATGGTTATGCGCGTTGTGTGTTGGCTTAGTCGTAGGGCGTTGGACTTGTGATTTTCAGGTCGTGGGTGTAATCCCGTCCAGTCCGCTTTCACGTAACATAGGTCAACTCAGCCTTGCATCCCTCTGGGGTTGCTAAATCGAGTACCCGCTTCGGCTGGGGGTATAGGCGGGATTCTCATCTCCACCGGGTGTCAGGTAACACTGTGATCCCATATGGCATGTGAGTGGATGTCATAGTGGGGGGTGCACTAAGTGCGACCGTCGTGACGGTCTCACTAAATACAGTGCCTAGACTGTCCCTGCTGTCCTGGTAGTCCTGTCATTTGCTAGTGGAGAAGCAGACGTGCTGTTGCCGAGTGCCGCCTGATCTCACTGTGCATTCACCCAGGGATAAAATGATGCTGTCGAAGTGAGGGGCATTTTTCAGGAAACAGCGCCCAGAAAGACAGCAGAGAACACTGTAAAACACCGCGATGGCGGTGTTGGTTCGGTGGTAGCTGACCACCGCGGTGGTGATGTAAGTTCGGCGGTTGTAACAACACTACAAGCACCAACTCCAACCAGTGGCCTGGCCTCATTCTTTCTTTGTCCACCGCTGGACTGCTGATGAGGGGCGTTCTTCCCATTATGCTGGCTCTCGGATGCCAATACCAGTTATGAGTCAATGGTGGTATCAAAGGGACATTTGGCAATAAATGTTGCAACGGGTCAGAAAAGTTCTACCTACAGAATGACATGTATTGAGGAAGCCACGTAGGAGTGTGAATTTGAATGGTGCTAGAGTGCGTGTTTCTTTTCTGTTGCAGGCAGGAGTCTTTCATGGAGAGCTACATTGCCAGTCAGCGAGAGAGCATATTTCGTAATGTCGAAGTTCTCATCTATGTATTTGATGTGGAAAGCCGCGAACTGGAGCGCGACTTCCACTACTATCAGTCTTGCCTCGAGGCGATCCTCCAGAATTCCGCCGATGCAAAGATCTTCTGCCTCATACACAAGATGGATCTTATTCATCAGGACGAAGCTGACAGGGTGATGAGATGTTTTAGTTCTGGTTATGGTTTAGCTTTCACCACCCGGCAGTATCAGCTGAGGCATTATGTTTTCGGGCTGTCCATTCGCCGCATTCTTCCGTTTATTTGTTTGGACAGATGTTGTTACTGTATATCTCATGAATGGCTTGAGCAATCCCGATGAAACGTATGGGGAATAGCCTCTAGCCCTTACGGATGACCGGATTGCTTTCTGAAGGTCAAATGTCAAGGTCACAGCAGGCCGTCGAGGTCAAATTGTGTGAACACCACAGCTCATGAACAATCTGGATGAAACTTACAGAGAATAACTAATAGCCTCTACTGACGACTTCGTTACATTCTGCAGGTCAAAGGGCAAGTTCATGGTATTGCAGGCTATGGCTAAGGATCCACGTTGACGCTGGGGCATCGAAGTCCATGTTCTAGTTTATTTGGCACTGTTTAGGCCACGATGACAAGCTGACTATTTCTGACAAGTTGGATCATTTTATTTTTACTGTGCGACGCTATGTTAGCGCGGTATATGCTGTCGTCCTGTGTCCATGATGTCTTTGTAATGGCTCTGTGTTGTATCGGGTGTGTATACCACCTTGGTATATAACCAGCCACCCAGGCCAACTCAGCCTGGCCATCCCTCCCTGGGTAAGCCCAATCTTGATGAGTACTGGCAGTCATTTCGGCTGCCACTAGGGAAGAAAGAGCAAGTAGTTAAAGATGCTGGTTGTTAACTAACCTGGCGGTCTGGCCAACGTTGGTCGTATGCAGGCTTAATTGGGTCTGACAACCCTCACTGTCTCAAAGTGCCACCTAAGGGGATGAGCTGCCTGCAATGGACGTAGCTGTTTATGCAAAATCTTCTGTATAGTACGTTAAGTGCTTTGGTAATTTTGTGTTGAAGGTGTTTCGTGAGCGTGAGACAGATCTGCACCGACTCTCCCAGCCACTGGCGTGCAGGTGCTTCGCGACGTCAATATGGGATGAAACGTTGTACAAGGTGGAGTTGTTAAATTTAGTACTTGGGATTTTGTTACACTCGCACCATCTAGTGGAAAGTGTAATGTAACGGTCTGGCGTCTGTCCTTCTGTCTCTCCTGAAGGCATATTCTCCATGACTCACCAGGGGGCAGCATGCAATGCGGCCAGCGTACATTTTGGCCCGTCAATAAGGAGGACTGAATACTTGTCTGTGAATGTGATTGTAGTGTACCGCATGCAGAAAAATAATATGAATTCATTTCTCGCAACTTTCTAACAGTTTTATTCCTTTCAGTGCATTAATACTGTTTCTTAGTCAACAGAAAGTGCATCTGGCCTGTACAAATATTGCTCTAATCATCTCTAGTGGTTTTTTAGGGGTGAGATTGTGCCTAAATTCATAAAACGGGAGGACTGGTTAAATACAAAGCCAAAAGTAGCAGTACCAACAGCAGAAGCAGCATTTGTGCTGCATTTGTCGAAATATTTATTTAAGCCAAATGTGTTCGATTATTTTCAAGAGGCATTGTCACTTGTATTTAATAATACCATTGATACAATCTGTCTGAATTCAGTCATAGTGTGAGGATTGAGGATGATAGGGGCTGCTAAGTGGTGACAAAGTCTGCGTCAGTGAGTTTACATGATAAACAGACATCACAGTTGCTTTAGCTTATGTTGCACGTTGCAGTGATGTTGTGCAATAGCGATTTATGATACTATGATATGGCATTGAAAAGCCATTATAAACAGAGCAGGCCCCTTGTTTTGGAGGTCTGGTAGTGAACAAAGAAAGGTCACAGCAGGCTGTGGTGAAGGCATCTACGTTGACGCTTAGAAGTCGAAATCCGTTTTCTAGTTGTGCTTTGAGACTGTTGGTTGGGTGACCGTGACAGAAATGGTGTCCAGCCCACAGAAATCCTTTGCCACTTGCCCCCAAAGGTTCTGTGTGGGAACAAGTGGGGGAGGGGGAGATAGCCAAGGGGAACCGAGTTACTCAGGTTCAAGTGCAAAATGGTTATTAAAGCGAGGTATGAATAATGATCCGTGAAGCCGTTTTGTCATATATTGTTGAGGATTACTGTATGAAACAAGGTGTCGCCCTAACAGGGCGTATCACTACTGACCCGCCATCGCGTGCTACCCCCTGGTGAGTTATATTGTGCTGCCGTGGAGTATTACAGACGATGACAACAACAGACGCCAGCGAGCAAAGCAGTACTGGCCCCCTTACACTATGTGTAGATGGGCCAGTAATAAGATTAGTTTTTATGTCGTTTATATAGTCCGGAGCATTTGTTTATCCTCTGGTTTGCCAACAGGCTGACAGTCATATTTCTTTTCGTCTCTATAGTTTCTAAAGCAGTCTTGCATTCATGTTGTGTGAACAGGCGTGGTCAGCAATTGTTTATCAGTTGATACCAAACGTACAGCACATTGAGCAGAGTCTAGCGACATTCATAAATCTTCTTGATGCCGATGAAGTGTTGCTGTTTGAGAAGGCCACGTTTCTTGTGAGTGTTGTGTATTGTTCACTGGATTAACAGACTGCTTAACGATAAAATGTGCATATGAAGTTCTAAACAGGTAAGTACGGCATTGGCAGATTCATTAGATTAGTAAATATAACAAATTGGGCCATTCATTTCTGCATATTTTCGCAAAGGTGACTTATTTCGGAATTGCGGATAAGCAGTTGTTAATGCATAGTTGGGAGGACCAGTGCAATCAAGCCATAGGATGTGCAGTCCAACATAATCAATAAATGAGTGCCTATTTTGGATAAATTGGAAGTGTTGTAGCAGAAAGGGCTACCTCCATAAAACTGTGGGATTATGGAGACATTGACCAAATGAGTTAGCATCTAGTTAGGTCATCGATGTGGATGCCTCTTTTAGCCTCACTAGCCGTAAACACAGTCCCATAATATTTGCTGTTGTGAGTATGTATCTGATGAGATGTCATTTGGGTTTTGACACTGCAGACTGAGATGGCACCGAGTCTTTGGCCATGCTTCTTGCTGGCTGCGACTTGGTCATGGCTGCCAGCCATTGTCTCGGTCTTCATGTTGATGGTCTCGAGGTCTACCAACTAGCTCATCAGTCTCGGCCGATTTTCTGACACCGGCTCACCCGGGTTGTCCTTCATGAAGGGCATTAAATGGTTGTATTTCCCCAGGACCAGTAACTCTAACCTGGGAACCGAGGTTTTATTTCCAGTAAGTTGTCGATGATTACACGATGATTACATATTTGTGTACCGTGTCCTAGAAGCTATTTACCTAGCTTATGCCACGTTAATCAGTACGTTCTACTACTAGTACTACTACACGAAAAATGTCCGGAAAATGTACTTAGAAGTTTGTCTTTTGTTCTTTTGTGCAGGTAATTTCACACTGCGAGAACCGGATGCATCCTCACCCGGATTCGCATCGATTCGAGAAGATCAGCAACATCATCAAACAGTTCAAGTTGAGCTGCAGCAAGGTGTCGTCCAACTTCACGAGCATGGAAGTCCGCAACTCGATGTTTGCTGCGTACATCGACGGCTTCACGACGAACACCTATGTCATGGTTATCATGTCAGACCCATCAATACGTGAGTTATATTTCCCATCTACTTCGTGTTACCTTTGCTACTTGTGGCTTTCGTTTGTCTGGCCTGGTTACCCATGACAACGGTAGTCATGGGTAATGGGTAGTGTTGTTATGGTGGCAGGTATTTGCAACTCGGTCGGTGGCGGTGTTATTTTGACACGCCACCGCGGTGCCGGTGGCGGTGGTGAATATCTGAGAAGATTGCAATGTGGCCTTTTGCCAAAGTACTTTGGATGGACATTTTTTATGCAAAGTTAAGCAACCATAATCATTTTAATACATTGGAAATAGTCAATATATTACGAAGCTGTGCCACACAGTGTGCATGTTGCTTTTTGTACCAGCTGCAGTTTTTAATCCATTAAAATTATTAACAACTAGTTAGTTATTAAACTTAATAAATTAGCCCTGTACGGAACTACCGGTGCCGGTTGACTCCTACTTACTGCCAGCTTCAAAGTCACGTGACACAAAAAACTGGGACAAAAATCAAAAATTCGGCCCCTATAAGCTTTAGGTATTGCCTCCTAGTTTAAGAATCCGTGGTCATTTGTCAGCCCTCATTAGTCATTATGAATGGGGGAGGAGATAGTCTTTGAAAATGGCCAAATTTCTGACTTTCAATGGCTCGTGACCTTCACCTTGGATCGGTCATACTGCATACCTTCATGCATCTCTCATCGACCTCTACCTACATGCCAAATTTCATTGAAATCGAAGAAACTTTTTGTGGACGGACTAGCGGACATTTGAGACCCGCTTTATTAGGTCGACTCCGAGTCGACCTAAAAATTACAACCACATGGTATACTGTTGACTTTGTGTTCGCAGCCGCCGCAGCTACGATTATGAACATAAAGAATGCGAAGAAGACGTTTGAAGCTCTGGAGAAGAATAACCACGCCCAGCACCTCGTGCAGCAGCAGCAGCATGCGTGATGCAGGCGCAGCGGCGTAGGCTAGCGGACTGTGATGCCGTGTAATTACTGTTTCTTGACAGTTGCTTGAATGATTGATACCTGTAAAGTCATTGATTCTGTAGGAAATAACGTACGGCGGCGGCACTTCGGCCGGTATATACTGCCACGCTTTGTTAGCATGTCGGTTTAATGATTTTTCATTTCACGGAGAATTATAGTGCTGTATTGAATAATGTGAATTTGGTACACTGCGTGTGGTCAGTGCTTATGTAGGCTTCACTGCTTTGACATCTTGTTGCTTGTTGTTATGTTGGGCCTCCATCGTAAAAAAATGCATGCCGCATATCCATAAAGGGTTCTCCAAAATAGTTCAATATGAGTTTGCACCATTACGAGTGCGTAGCGCCATGTTTAGCCAACATCCTCCAGAAAGGTCGATTTTGAGCTGCGTCTCTGGCATCTGTCAGCTCCATGTTAAATGATAAGAGGTCTTCCGAAATATTGCAGATCCAGGTTGAGCACGTATACCCCAATGGTCTTGTCCAGTTTTTTAGGGGTTGTTCGAAAATGATTCGGCAGGCATCGGCTGACGTGTCCATTCGAGCAACATGCCCAAAGAGAGAGTGGCGACACCGGCGGGACTTGGCTATCACAGAAAGTGGGTGATCTGACAAATCTGGTCATTGCTCGCAAAATCAAACGAACGAAACCAGAATAATTGGAGGAAGAAAATCAAGCGGGAACCCAACAACCCAGGTTCAGTCAGAAAATGGTAGGTATATAGAAGAAGGGAATGGGGTTAGGTGTTCACCCACCGCGTCTGATCGTTGCCTTACCAGATGTTATAGCTAATGGTCAATGTATCTAGTATCATATTCTGTACAGTAGTCCATTCCTGCAGGCATTTATGTTATGTTTCAACTGAAGATAACTCTGTTCCTGTCCAAAAGACGACATCTAAGCTGTGATGATTGTCTGGAGGTTAGGAGGGAAAATAATCAGAACTGTTCTGTGCTATATTATGCATGACATTAGTGCACAATGATACGCACACACATATATGTGAACAGTTAGTAAATTTGCATGTTGGTTTAGGTTTAGAGTTCGTTTTTGTGTGTTTGGTTAGGTTTACCTTTTTGTGTGTTTCTAGTGTGTTAGCTTAGATTATTTTATTCTGATGTTGCTTTTGTTGCATTGGATTTAGTTTCTTCAATACCAAGCCACGAGATTGGCTGGGAAGAACGTCTCTATAATCACCTTCTTTGTTTCGCTTGGGATGTACAACCTTTAAATCGATGACCATTCGCATCATCAGTGGACTCCGATGTGTCTGTGGTAGCTATAAAGCATATTTATCAGTGATGCAGTGGACTCCACCCTGTCCAAGACCGTCTCAAATACCATGTCGCCGATTTTTGAACAGTTTGCACAAGACATTCAAGAGTAGCTGGCGATTAGCAGTTGGTGTGACTAACCTGCACTTAAATTTGATTCCTGCCTATCGGTTACTTACTTACTTACTTACATGAGTTGCTGGTGACGACAGAAATGTCGCCTGGTCATAATTGCTTTACTAAATGTCTCACCATATACGTATGTCCAGGGCCCGGGTGCCAACTCGAAGGATATTCTGGAACATGGGAGCATTTTTACAAGATACTTTTGCCCCTTGAATGGGAAGTGCACAAGAGTGTGAATTAGCTTCTTGCATATGGAATTGAAACTCGCTGTCAGTTAGTTGCAGCCGAAAATGGGAGTACTGAATAAATTTCATGACAGGAAACATAATTTTTTATTTATCTTTGCATTTGCATCCTACGCTGCTTAACACAGATGCATGATTGTGATTTAGATAGTTTCGTAGTGCCATCAGTGCTCCAATCATACCCATTGCTTGCTGCTAAGTAAACCCAGAATGACTATGACCATATGTACAGTACTTGTATATTGAATATTGATTGACAGATATCAGAAAAATGCACGATAATTAAATGTGGAGTTTGGAATTTTTTGAATATGTTGGAGATGGTTATAAAGTTTACATTCAGGCATTTTTTCCATCTCTGGCGATAGTTGTTTTACATTTTGCGTTATTACGCTGGCCGCATATAGCGGTAAGCCTGTTGTAATGGTCTGGCATCCGTACATCTCTCCCGTCTTCTCGATTTCCAGGCCAGACATCGCAGGAGGCGATCGAACCTGGGTTTAGTTTGTTTTGTTAATTTTGTGTTATCTGTATTACTTAGTTAAGATTTATTCTGGTGTTTTGTTGTAATTGATTTAATTCAGTCTTGCGGTGCGATAGTTGTCTTCCCCTGTTGTAGGCGCTAGCGTAATAATTTAAATGAGCCTCTCAATCCCTTTCCCTTTTTGGGTGGCTGCTGAACAGAAAGGCATTCAGGGTTGAGGTTAATATATCTCTGGCCTTCCTTCACTGGGTAGGGATAGATAGCTCTCCACCCCTGACATTTTGTCTCTGTTATTGTCATATTTGTGCTGAAAGGGGATGTTAAACTCCAACTAATTAACTGTCCTGTCTTTTTTCTATGCTTAATAGAGCGCACGGCACATTTTTCTAACGTTAGTAGAGCTTGCGGTGCAACGTGACTCACCAGGGCGCATCACGTAATGTGGCCAGCGTACATTTCTGACTGAGTATTGTGAGGACAGACGTGCTTGTATGCAATAGCATTACCACCACCACGAATGGCACGACCGTACTACTTTTGAAAGTGATGCCGTTATCATTCTACAGTCAGTGGCGGATCCAGGATTCACAAATGGGGGGCAAGGTTCAGCACCATGGGCGCGAGGATTGAGGGGTCAAGTGCCGTAGGCGCAGGGATCAGGGTGCCAAGTGGGGTGGGGAGTGGGTGTCCCCTCTTCACTGGGGTATGGG
>Ga0209780_1002348_pt1 | contig 13395 bp, 11 predicted proteins | sample WorMetexBAHAMAS2_FD_187384 | JGI IMG/M metagenome (GOLD analysis project Ga0209780, IMG submission 187384) | Marine gutless worms symbiont microbial communities from Max Planck institute for Marine Microbiology, Germany - Inanidrilus exumae... | ecosystem: Host-associated > Annelida > Digestive... | reverse complement strand
CGTCAATGAAATCAACAGGCCCGTGCAGCTGTCCGAAGGGACTGCGTGTCACAATTACAACAGCAATACAGACTTACGGAATTTGGCCGTTGCTGCGGAATTTCCGTGTTTACGCAGAATTCCGTGAAATTCCGCGGAAACACGGAAATTCCGCAGCAACTGCCAAATTCCGCGGCTCGGCTCGAAATTCCGTGGCTCGCGGAAAACTGTGGGCCCTAATTATCACTGATGATAGCTAATGTGAGGTCACATTACAGTAACACTGATAAGGATTGTCACACTTAATGAAATGGCTGATATGACTAGCATAACCAGTACTGAAGTTAATCCAGTACAACTTGCCTATCTTTCGTGTCGTCATGTCGTTAAATCCGACAGTTTCTGACTTATCAAATACATACTTTTCCAGACAAATGGTCACTTTGAATTGCTGGTTGGTTGGTAAATTCAACAATTACCTTTAAAAATCTATAGAGTTCTTTGAGCATGTTGAAGTAATTTTATACATTGTTTATTGTGTTGTTCTGCAGAAACGCAAAATTGTTACGTCAACTCGACTTCCTTGATCATGTTCTGACATTATACTGCTATATGCACGTGCAAGACATTCCGAGTGGACATGCTATTTGCAAATACGAGAAATTAGCATCGGGTATTGTTGTAAATGATTTAAAATTCACGTTTCCACATCTATATGGTTTGAGAAAATGACCTATCTATTGACTATCTCGCAGCCTACTTTTCCCAGTTTTGTTTCAGTTGCATTAGACTAATTTAATTACAACTGCTGATTATTTACGAGTTGATTTTAAATCGCACTTGTTGTGTATCATATTTACTAATACATGCTGTGTCGTTTTGTTGCAGGCAATTTATTCTATTTCTATAAACCGTATATTATGTGTGCATATTGTATTTTCTTCTGAACATATTACAGATTGTGTAACATGGCATGCTCTACTCTACTGTGATATTCTAAAATACTATTTTGCATGTTTTTAAATGTTGAATTATGTCATACAGTAGTCCTGGAAGACTAGACCTTAATATCCGGACTTAAGATTTCAACACCTAGGTCTCGCAGCTACGTCTCAGATTAAGATCTACCTAGTTTACATTCAACAGCTTCAGGAGGAATACAGGGTGACAGTGATGGACTCGTAGCTATGCACGATGTTTGGCCACCATGATGTAAGGCAAGGAAATGAAATCATTTTGCAGTTGCAGCAGAAAGCACAACTAAAATCATTTCTTAAACCTACTGATTCATTTTTATTTACACTTGAAAATATTCACCAGTTACGTTATAATAGTACAACATCATGCTCTACAACACAGAGATCATATCTTGGCCATAGATTACTGTGACATTACGTCAATCTATTTATAGTAAAGGACAAGTAAAACAAATATGCCCAACCTCCCAATACAGAATTGTATGCTGGACGCATCACGTGCTGACCTCTGGTGAGTAGCACTGAGTATGTGCCATGGGTCCTATTCAGGCGGGAAAAAGACAAGACAGCAAAGGCATGGACGCAAGACCGATGCATTACTTAACCACTAGATGCAGCTAGCATAATAATCAATAGTTAAATTCACTCACATTAGTGATAATACAGATATGATGTCAAAAAGGGAAATTTTCATGACCAAAAAGCACCAGATTATGATAAGTTAGCAGTGCACAGATAGATTTATCAACGTCAACAACATATCAGAATTAGCAGGCATCCACATGCAGACATCAACTGAATACTGCACTGTTGAGCAGTGTACAGTCTGCTGTTGAATATAGCAATGTTCATATTTTCCACAACACTGCCACCGAATTGGATCTAGTCTTGAAAAAGGTCTTGACACCCAGCCTCAAGACCAATACCTTTAAAAACCAGACTCAAGTGCTTTTAAGACCAAAGTTCTGCAAAATAGTTCTTAGTTACGTGTCATCTTTTTGGCGAGTGTAATTTGCCATTTTACAGCAATTCACATTCAGTGCCAGAGATTTAAATGCACTCTATAGATAGGGTGAAGTGACGTCACAGTAATCTATGGTCACAATACAAGCTCAATTTTGTATGACATGATGTCGTACCTTGCAAAGTTAACTAGTAAGATTTTTATGTTATTTAAATAAAACTGAAATGGGACATTTCAGAAAAGCTTATTGCTAGTGCCAGATAGGCTATCTGACTGTAAGTGCTGCAAAATGTTTACATTTCCTTGCCCTACAATGTAGCAGTCAAAACAACTGTCATAGATAGGGATGAAGAAATTAAGTCACTGTCAACCTATGCATACACCTATGACTGCTTTGCTCACTTCATACTCAACAGTTTTAAGTATCAATGTTTTATTACAGTAAACAATCTGCATAATTACCGATAATGCCACAATACTGCTAATGCAATATTTCTGACTTCTGAGCACCACAACATTATGTTGAAGCTATTTTAACAACGAGAAACTTTAAACATTTAAGCTGAATCAACAATGTTTTGGCTATGCACGCATCGAAACTGTTGCAAATCAGAAATATTGCAGTTATCACAGAATACTGAAGTCACTGTTCTGTACACGTGTACTGCAAACTAAGTACAGTACTGGCAGTCAATAAAGTCGCAATACAAGACTGAACACTTTCTAAGCATGAACAGAACTAAAGAACGGATGACGAAGTGCGTCAGCAATGGTGATTCGTTCTGAAGGACGGTACTTCAACATCTGGCTAATTAGGTCCATCAGATGACGTTCTTTGACACTACCAGTCATGACGTACGACTGCAACAAATAGCAATTACCGTGCAAATTACTGTTTTAGAATTCCACAACGTAGCTCAGTAATGACGGTGAGAATAAATTAGCCCCATATGGGACTGATGGTTGACTCCTACTTACTGAGAGACAATATTGAGACAATAATAGTGTGAAAATTATATTTTAACATCATGGCATTACCTTCAAAGGCTTGTACTGCCGATTTACTCTCCTACCGGCTGAACTGCGCACATTCCATGCCAGCTTGTCCTTCACAAAGTACTTTGTTTTCCTGCAAATTTTGAAACCCAAACGACTTTCTCACTTTCATTTGCAAACATTATGATTACCTGACTTCATTCAGTGAAATTCTAGTGATGTTGTAATCCTAACTGTTTATTTTTCAAGCTGCATTACATAATCACAATCGTATTCGCCAGATGGCACCAAATGGTAGTGACCATTACGTCTGGATTCGTCCCATCATCACTGGTACAGATATTACAGTACACAGCATGGGGTGAAAGCAATCTGATAATGCATTGTTCACTAAAAAGCTATTAATCATCAATCTCTGCAAAGTAATTATTAAGAACAGTGTTACGATGCTGGCTAAAATTCAATGAAGATAATGTAAAACAATGTTGTGCATGCAGCGTATGACTGTGCTGAAGAACTGGCTAACAGAATGCTTGAACATACTGCAGATAACAATGGCTATGTACCAAGGTATGTCATAAAGGCACAGTCAAGAGGCTGAAGGAAGGAATTAAGTCCTTGTGCATTGTGCAATCTAAATCAGGAACTTGGGGTATGGAAAGCAAAACAGCATATAAAATGTAATAGCACTAACGACTAGACAGGCTACAGCGTATCTGGAGATACACTGCAATATAGGATCAAAGAGGGTGTTTCCCACCGGCGTACTCGACAGGTGGCACAATTGTTTACTGACACAAAGTCGCACAGCTGCCACGCCCACATCGGTTTGTTTACTTTTGCGTCACGACTCAACAAGACGCCCACAGTGACCGTCAACGATTGCCAAAAATTTGATTCTAACGGTAAAAGTTAGTCCCGTACGGAGACTGATGGTCATTACCTTTCTTTTCATCTCTCATCGAGTACTACCTATATACCAAATTTCATCGAAATCGAAACGGACAAACGGATGGACGGAAATTTGCCACCCATAGTATTAGGTCGACTTCCAAAGTTTGGAAGTCGACCTAAAAATGGAAATTAAACATCCCGTAGACTTAGAGGGACCATTTGGAAGTGAATTTCCAGCGATATGTAATCATTGCGGAGTTATGACGGCATAAAGCTGCAAAAAATGGAAATTTTGTGAGCAATTTTTGCATTTTTAAAAAATGATCCCTCTCAATCTGTCGCTATTGCACGTGCGGATCGCGCCCATATTCTGCCAGGGCCAGCCCCCACATTTGGCTGACACTGTTCCAGATTACATCCAAATCGGTGCACTTTCGGCGAGTTATTACCAAATGCGTGAAGATCATTTTTGCCCCATAGAATATTTACAATATAGGCTCTTTTTCTGAGCCTATAATAATATGCATATTTCTTAGCTACCTTCATGCCATAACGTCATCGACTTTGGAGATGGTGTCAACTGAAACCGTTATATGCTGTTGCATGTAATACATGGAAAGACAGACATGCACACTGACCTGGTCTTTCGAACCATGCTGTGTGGAATCGGACCCAATATGCGCTGCATGATGGCCAAGTGTTCACGACTCTCGTGCACCTGTAGAATAAACAATTAACACAGGTATTTACCATGTCCCAACAAGCATATCCGTATGCACTGCATCTACCATATGAAGCTGACGATCTATTTCCAGATGTGCACGAGTTCACCTGAATTGTTTCTTGATGGCACATCAGCACATTATAGGCCATTCAGTGCCATACCGTCCATGTGCTAACTAATATAAGAGGAAAGTGCACAACAGGGATAGCCCGAGTTAAGAAATAACATCCAACTAGATAAAAAAATTGGATATTTTGGAGATGTTATTTTCACAGCCAATCACTTTCAGTTGGTACTAAATCTAACGAACAAAATTGGACAGTTGGAATTTCCGACTTTGAAGCACTCGTGACCTTGACCTTGGATCGGGTCATACTGCATACCATCTTGCATCACTCATCGACCTCCACATGCATGCCAAATTTCATTGAAATCGAAGGAACTTTTCGCGGACGGACCGACGTACGCATGGACGGACATGCAAGACCGGCTTTATTAGGTCGACTGTCAAAGAGTCGACCTAACAATTGTTACGTCATGGGGAACATGGGGTGTAGATAAGAGCAAGTTGGCTTCAGGGAGGGAATGAAGGGACAGAAACAAGTCAATTTTGCTAAATCTATTACTAATTAATTAACATACTGGATGCCCGTTCTTCCATGCAACCAACAGAGCCAAACATAGCTCTCTATTAACTGCTGTTTTCAAGTTGAAACTTGTTAACTGGTTGCACCATGGTTTTCTACCCCCACTTGTTTCATTAAGAACCTGTGGTAATGAGTGGCTCCAGTTTTTTATGGGCTGTGTGCTTCCTGTCACCCAACCAACGGTGTCAAGGCACTAAAGAAAACACAAAGCACTGACTCCAATCAGGACGCTGTCGTATGCCAGCGATGTTTAAATATAAAGACAAACAGCAGTTGCTATGGGGTCAAGGGTGGAGCCCCGGCCGCCAGCAATTTTTTTGTATATACAGTTAAAATCTGAGCTAATTTTTGCAAATATTGGCATCTGCACCTGCATCATTGTGTCCGCCTCCCACATCATAGCCTAGAAAATTCCAGGACCTTTCACTAAACTTTCCAGGACCAAACCCATTTTTCAGGGCCTGAAAATTTTACAAAAACAAAATCCAGGACTTTCCAGCCTGTCTTCATCCACAACCAGACTCCTTGGAATGGGTGTTCGGCCCCCTTACACCAGCTTGCCAGAACCAACCGTCAAACACTGGTTTAATAACAACTGCTATCAAGTATTGTGTTAGATGCAAAAATACGTAGTATGAAATACTGCACTGCCTAAAAGATTTACTAAAAGAATTAGTGAACATACCTCAAACAAAGTGCGCCCTATGTACAGTTCAAACATGATACAGCCAATACTCCATACATCACTTGGATACGACCACTTAAGTTCTACAAAAGTAACACAACATGCACATGATTACAACTGACATTAACATATTCACAACCCTCTCCTCCAACAGACAACATCTGAGCAATGATAAGATCATCAGAACTGTTCTATGCTGTAGTGTATGACAGTTGTGCACCATGATATGCAACACACAAGCAGTTTTTACAGTTGACTGTTGGTTTAGGTTTGCACTCTGCATAAGCTGTGGATAAACAGCAACCATTTTGTTGAGCAATATCCAGATCCCTGAGATTTGAAACTGAACCGAAAGATCAACCTCCTATTGCCTCCAGTGCTGATTTCTTGGTTGTAAAAATTGAGTGCTGAGTGTTATCTGCAGTCCTGTAATTTCAGTTGTACCAATTCGTTGATGGATGGTCTGCCGCTGCAGCCTACAAGCTCGGCAATTCATCGGCAGATATCATTCAACAGCTCTGGTTATCTGTCTGCAGTGAGGTGCAAAGATTTGCACATGATGCAGCTGATGCCACTGCCACCCCATCATCTCTTGCGTCATTAAAATCCAGAATGGTTCCACCTTGCCGTTGCTTGCCTATACATGTTGTTAAATGGGAGTTGTTGGTGTCATGTTCATAACTACACTGCTATTATAAAAGTTGTTAATAAAAATGTCAACAAAAGAAAATGGAATTTTGTTACACTGGTGATCTAATCTACCACCCGTGCAAGGATCTTTTCAAATCAAAACTATGGATCTGAAAGCCAAGTCAACAAGCCATCTACATATGAAATGATGTGCATCGTAGCAAGTGGCAAGCATTAATCCAGCAAGTTTATACAAACATACCTATGCCAAAGAAACTTAGACTGCAATACCATAAAGTTGCTTAATGTAGTCCTACATCATTCAAACAAATTCCCAGGCTTACTTACTGCACTGAGATAATAGCTGTTGAAAAAAACAGAATAGAAAATATTGACACACAGCACCTACCTAAGACAATTTCTGGAGCACGATACTGCCTCGTGCCAATGACCGAGGAATGTACTTCATCTTCAAACGTGGCTGAACCAAAGTCAATGACTTCAACATCAGTGTGCCGAATACTTCGGTAATCCCTGCATCGCTATAAAACAGGTGAAAATGAAACAATAAAACCTGCAATGCAAATCTAATGAGCAAACAAACAACTTCCTTATTGGCCATTAAACAGTTTACAAGGATTATATAGCAGTTACCCAAAGTAATACAAAGATATGTCTGGTAGTGGCAGTATCACGATACGACACGATAGATTAATTAATTACTAAATTTTGATAGATAACTATTACAAAGTTGTCAATCTTTATCGACGACCACCACCAAAAATGAATTACCTTTGTTTTAATGGCCAATTTACAGGTAAAGCAGACTTTTTCGCCGGTCCACCTTCGGTTTTCTTCCTTAACTTGGGCACAGACTTTTATGGGTCAAATGCCCTTACTGTTACCCAACCCAACTAACAGTGCCAACAGATGGAAAGAATAACAAAGCAATGACTCCAGCCAGTAGCCCAGCTTCAACTATCAAGCGATGCTCCCTGGAGGGAAGAAGCATTGGTTCCCTTATGCCGGCCGGCTCTCTAATGCCAGCACCCATTCAAAAACACGTCCAAAATGAAAGGTATATCGTACTAATTATAACAAAATGCCTCATAAAATATAGTAAAAAATTAGTGCTACTTACAGTTTTTGCAGCGTGAGGTGCAGGATCACTGGACAGATCAAATGATGAGTCCCGGAACAAAACGTTTTCTGGCTTGACATCAGTATGAACCAAATGATGCTCATGACAGACTGCCAACACATACATGTTACTTAATAATAATAATAATAATGTTTGTCAGTTTTTTTATCTCTGTGTGTTATTAACAGCGGTTTGTCCGTTTGTCTTAAAGTAAAACTGAACTGAAACATACATCACCCAAGTGTCAGAAATATAATGTATTGGCCAGTCCATCACAGAACAAACACGGCTAGTGAACACACACACAAGGCACACACTGAGGTAACTTTAAGAAATAGTTTTGCAGTTGCTTCTGACTTCCACCAGTTCTTTTTCATTATTTTCCCCTTACAGTTGAGTGTAGAGTAGCTTAAGCCAGTTATCCATCAGTTTTTTAATGCACACTAAATGGCTCATATTGTATGAACTAATCATTAAACTGGCTTTGATGAGCTGGCATAGAGACAGCATGGCCCTTCCTTTGGGAGTTCGGTGGTAGATAAGAGAAGATGAGGCCAAGCCATTGGTTCTGGTTAGTTCTGTGTTTCCTACAGTGCTTTGCCACTACTGGTTGAGTGAAAACAAGGACATCCGGCCAATAAACACCCTGTACCATGTACCATGTATGCCAAAGGTCCTCTTCCACAACAAGTATGTTGGCTCTCCGTACTGTCGGGCCAAAACATATGCCGGTCGCATCGCATGCTGCCCCTGGAGAGTCACCGTAAGTATGCGCAGCATGCTCTATTAAGGTTACAAAAAAGATGGGACAGACAAACAGACAGATGCCAGACTGTTACATTACGCGTACCACTAAACGCATTCAGCATATATGTAAAGAAAAAAGAAGGGATGGCTATCCCTGAAAAGCCGTTGAAATATATGTAATATGTAGTAATGTTTCATAAAAAGCACCATACACTAATAATAATAATAATAGTATATCACACACTTACATCTAATTGCCTGGCACAGCTGGTAAGATATACTCTGAACTTGTTCGATGCTAAATGGTCGATAACAGTTTCGTTTCTGAAACACACAATTTACAATTAGACTTAATTTTATGAACAGTTGAGCACACAGACTAGTTGAAACAACATGGCAACAACAGTCAACATATTGTTACCAACCTTTATTGTAATATATAACTTAAGCACAGCCTAACAACAACATGGGTACTTGGTAAAACCGTACTGTTTTATAGCAAGGATTAATACAGAATTCAGCAAACTGATGCTGAAGTTACTGACTTCAGTTCAGCCACACTTCTAAATGAACTACACTGTTCGGTCATTGCCACGAAGCAGTATCGTGCCCAAGAGATTGTTTTCGATATATGCTGTGTGTTGCAGATAATCCTCAAGTACCTTCCATCAATAGTTAGCTGGTTCATCAAAGATGCAGAACAACATGTTCCCGGCTGACGGCATTGCTCTGAATTTCTTTAAGTTCTTTGGCACTGTTTTTTGGCAAAAAGAAAGGAATGCAATCTACCTGCAACCAATTATTCTTAAGGTTTGTGGATGACATGGCCCAACCTAAAACTTCAGAAAACAAGGCAGGTTACCCAAAAACTGTCTGCCTCTGATTCATGCACAATGACATGATAACAGTGCTTTACAAATGTCTATATATTTACTTACTTACCTACAGTGACTAAATGTAAGTATTTTCTGTTTTAGTGTTCAATAGCCTTTTAACATTTTACAGTAAGTGTTGCATTACTCGCATTAGTAAACAGCTCTCACCAAGAACTCGTAAACACTGTGACCAAGCTTGTCGAACACAATGCAGATATGACCGTGGTAGTCAAACCAGTCAAGCATACGAACGCAGTGACTACAGACAAACACAAAAATATAAATATAACAGTCACTACAACCAAGACAAACGAATGGCTACTAAATTAGCAGTGTTGTTACGACCACCGAAATTTCACCGCCACCGCGGTGGTTGGCTAGCACCAACACAGCCATAGCGGTGTTTTGCAGTGTTCTCGGCAGTCTTTCTGGGTGCTGTGTCCTCAAAAAAGTCAAAACTGCCCATCACACCCGCAAAGCAGCAGCGTGAGTCATTTAAATACCACGTCATTTGATCACGTCATTTGATCGCGTGTGAACGCAGCAGCGGCGATCTGGATCTGGAAGCCGCGACATCCACCTGTTTCAACTGTTTCCAATTAACAACTCTAGCCTTGAAACAGACCGATATTCGCCACTGCCACCGGCACCGCCACCGTGGTGGTATGTCAAGAAAAACACCGCCACCGACCGAGTTGCAAATACCTGCTACCGTAACAACGCTATAAATTAGTTCCCTTTTTAAATCGTGAACAACAGTGCTTCGCATCATTAGTTTATGAACCACAGCACTAACAACATGTCAGCATCATACTAACTGTTTGCCATCTGGATCCAGGTCTTTCAACTTCTCCAATATTCTTACTTCGATTCTGGCCAAGTCATAATAGTCGGGCATCTTGCGGACAATCTTCGCAACACGACGTTTCCCACTGCTGCAAGCAACATCAGTAACAGCATCAGTTCAGAAAACACAATATGCTCTCAGTCACTGCATTTATAGCAGTGTTAATTCACGAAGCCAAATGACTAAAATCAAAAACCAATTAGCAATTAAATGCCATTTAAAGACTACACATGCAATTTCAATTTCAGATATCACATTTCAGAGATGTGCTACTGAGTATTATCCATTTATCATTTTTGTTAGCTCAAAAATCTAGCACTGTCCTATGCTACAAGAATTAATCAACTTACATTTTTAAATTATTTGACTAACAGTAACCTCTTATTGTGTGCACAGAACCTACTCATTCAGTATTTGCACACAAACTCCCAATATTAATCATCATCATCTTATGAAAAGAGACAGCTGTTAATCTAGGACTCCCAGTTTTCTATGGAAAATTGTGCCAAATTCCACGAATCAGCATGGGAAAATCATCAAATTCCCACAGCTCACCGTGGCCTACCCTTCACTATGTTGCAAATAAGTGAGAACATTATTATTTTAACTAAATACGATAAATTTATCCATCTTTAAAAAACTATAACTAAACTGAATGACATGTGATGAGCGACAGTGACAGACATCAGTGTCTGATGGTTATAGTTAAAATACGACACAATCTTTCAGTAATTCTATCAAACTTTGGAAGAAAGTCTACAAAATAAACGATGCTAAATTAAACTATTGGTCTATTAAGTCACAGGCACTATATTTTTATCGTACTTATAGAATCTGACCTCTCAGTCTCAGATCACTGCTGATTTTTCAAAAACTATACATTCTTAAACTTTTTAGTTGACAGGCTCCGGCACAGAGGAGACAGAACTGACCAATGCTTAGGAAAAAGAGCACTTCTGCATTCACAGGGTCTTTGCTTTTTTTGTAGCCAGACTTCGAATTCATGCAAGAAGGCGATGATATCAATTACCAGTCACTTTGCCAAATTATGCACAATGTCACACAAATGTGGAAATTCCACATCACAGGTTGAAATTCCACGGCCTACAGAAAACTGTGGGTCCAGTAATATCTCAACATCAGTCACTAGTCAACTGAAGCAGTTTTAGCAATTATCTTACCATTCCAAGTCTCTGCAGTCAACAACTTTCCCAAATGTACCTTCTCCCAGCAATCGACCAAGTTCATCTGCAACAGATGATTAAATGGAGTTACACATACACAGCCATTTCACAGGTTTATCGAGTTAATTCACAGTCTCCCACAGCCTAAAAGGTCTTCATGAAAGTAAACATTCGGACACTGCCAATGGTATTTTTACAGACCGACCGAAGTCATTCCTGATGCCAAACGGACAGTGTCAAAATACTGAAGGGATTCATCAACATAGTTTACATTAGCGTGGAAAAAGGTTCAATGCCACCAACCGCAATAATACACAAAAAATAAGCTAATACATAAAAGAAGGTCATCACCAGGATAGTCTCCATAAAACAAAAGGCTTCAATAGAAGGACGTGCATATTTGTGGTAATAACGTGTCACTGTGTTATTCCCCAGTAATGAGGTCAAATGTCATGCTGCATTACTGCAAAGGACTGTGGATATGGCTACTGCCTCTGGAATACTGTAGTACATTAATACGAACAACAGTGTAATTCACTGGACATAAAAGACAGAAATAATCTAAATACAGAGACAGGATATTACCATGTAATTTATCTGGGCTACCGTATCTCTCAAGTAACATATACGTTAAACAAAGATGTGGGCCAAATGGCACATACGAGTAGGAATGGGATCAGATATTCATTCCCTAATGATCCACATCAGATTTTATTAAGCAGCAAATAATCCATTATTACTTCGCCTGCAGCAGCGCTGGCGAAGTATTGTAATGAGCATGTGTGTCTGTGTGTCTTTCTGTCCACAAGCATATCTCCCGAACCACACATACAATCTTTACCAATTCTTTGTGCATGCTGCCTATCACCATGGCGCAGTCCTGCTCTGGTGGGGTGATGCAATCCCAAGGGGAAGAGACAATCTTGAGGTTTTTCTTCCCCACTGAAATTTATTCTTTACCGTAAAGTCGGACAAAATTCAATTTCCTATTAATAAATGGCATAATTGTGTATAACTATTTTGAAATTACTCACACAGAAAACTAAAACAGGAACAGAGAAATTTGACGATTAATGAGAAGAACTACAAAAAATCACAACAAAGTTTTCAATGTTACTACAGTAACGGTGTACATTGCGGCAGGAACAAATATATACTGATAGACATAGGAAAGCCAAGTTAATTTAGCAGTAATGTAGGTTAAGGAAGTATATAGAGTTAATGGTGCGACTGCACACCGCGGGCAAAGTCTGATACCTACGATTGCCCAGTTCACTACTGAGGTACATCATAATCACAATAGTGTCAATGTGACTAGATTTATTTATGTGCAAATTATGTTCACACTATACAACATCACTGTTAATTGTAAAAAACTGGGTTTCTTGAACGTCTGAAACAACTACACTAAGTCATCTTCTACATCAACAAATAAACAAAAGACTGTGTACATCTGGAGTGCAGTATGTCGCCGTTGTGGTAAACAAGATGTCCATCCTTGTCATCCTCTGCTCTACGCCTATTCGCACTAAGGCCTGAGGGTTTGTGGTAGACGCTGCTGGTCGACTGCTGCTTCTTTCTCCTATGCCTGCTGCTCCTTCTCTTGCATGCCTGATACCCCGATCGTCACCGCAGGCAAGCAGGTGTTGACCGACCACGCCGCAGTTGGACGATCATTCATCACGACGGGGAGGACGTCATCGCAGCAAAATGAATGACGGGGACGGCAACGACACGATGCAGCAATAAACGAGTCCATGGACCCACACAAGCGATCGACAGCAGCGTCGCAATGATCACGTCCCACGGATTGTTGTTCGCAGGCAGCCAGGCATGTGATAAATAAAGGTAATAGCAAACTACGATTACGACGTGCACAACTTGAATTTTGCACTTCACACAACAAAGGTGATTATAGCACTAAATATTTACTGCAATTTTACCAATGTATGTACAGTGATCTGCTGGCACTTGAGCAACCATAGCTCAGGGGTTAAGGTGACGGGCCTACCCAAGTGATCCCAGCTCTTTTCGCTCAGATGCAGTCACTGTCAAGAGATGAGCATTGGGTCAAGCTGACAGCAGGTCACAATTGGCTTGGCCTG
>Ga0209780_1002347_pt1 | contig 13396 bp, 9 predicted proteins | sample WorMetexBAHAMAS2_FD_187384 | JGI IMG/M metagenome (GOLD analysis project Ga0209780, IMG submission 187384) | Marine gutless worms symbiont microbial communities from Max Planck institute for Marine Microbiology, Germany - Inanidrilus exumae... | ecosystem: Host-associated > Annelida > Digestive... | reverse complement strand
ATTTAATAATAATGTCATTTATAAATTTAATAAATAGGCTGTTTATAGGTAAATTATTTGGTTGAGTAGTTATATTTCGTATTTAGAAATTACACTTTATCATGTAAGTTAACTCCACCGAAAGTGAACCGATTTGTATGAAATTTGGAGCACTGTGAGTACATTGCTGGGGGCTGGCCCTGGCAGATTTAGAACGCGGTCCGCGCAGTAGCGACAGTTTGACAGGAAGGCGTAATTTTGTTATTTTTTGTCAGGTAAAGAACGCACGATTTTACCGATTTCCCGTCGGCCAAATTTCACGAAATTCGAACACAACAACGTCAATCGGTGTCGCGATAAAAACATTCGTAACAGAATTTTTAAAATTTTACTGCAAGGGGTCGTTTTTCAAAAAACGCAAAAAATCTCAAAAATTTCAACGTTTTGCGACTTTAGGCCGCCATAACTACGCAATGATTACAGATCGCCGGATATTCATTACCGAATGATCCCTCTACGGGATGTCTAGTTTCCATTTTACCGTTAGAATGAATTCAAAATCAATCCCCTGCGCTGTACGCTGCGTACAAGAAACCGACACAAATTTTCGGCAACGTCCGATGTCCATATTGGGTAAACCAGTACGCCGCTGTGCTGTCTGGCTGACAGAAACTGAAAATAAGTAACACGGTAGATAACGCTGACATCACTCAGTCGCAGGCACGTGACACTAGGTATCGTCGAATGCAGGAAATAAACAGCTTGTGCACTGATTACCTTCGAGCCGAATACTGTATTGTGTTCATTCCACAAAATACAGCCACCTAGTTCGCTCTGTGATTGTTTTTATAGTTTCTAGCTTTTTGTGTGCATTTAGTTTTTTTAGTTCGTTTTTTTTCTGTCTTTGTAATTGTATGCGGTATGTGCTGCCCTCTGGCGTAATAAATAAATAAATACATAAATAAAAATGAAATAATCCTAACCCTGTCCACCGTAACCGGCTGTTTTGGCGTGCTGCTGACTGTGGGTCGTCTGGGTGCACCCGAGTATCTTGATCCCTCAAAGTCGGCTGATTTCATCATCTTCAGCATAACAGTCATTGAAATCTTATGACTTCTGTTTTTTTCTGTATATAAGCCGATAGAGCCTCTAAGACGAATTACGCTGCCTGTTGTCGGCCATCCTGGAGCTGTCAACTGCCGTTTGGACGGGAGTGGTCTTGCATGTAGCGCATGTGTCCCGAGGCGACAATCGCCACCGCATCTAGACGAATTCACATCAACTATATCCCCAGCCACCCACGCCATGTACACGGCTCAACGTCAACGCTTCTGACAGCTGACGTTTTCTTTGATCAATGCACTCCGCGGCTGTCTGAACATGTTACACCGGTCTCCGGAGAACCGCAATACGATTTTCTTACGGAATAACCTTAGCGTATATGAAATATTCAGTTAGCAGTTTTTTTGCGTAGTATTACTGTAAACGTTGTCTTGTAAAGTCATATCTAACGCGTTGATCAAAGCACTTTCTGCAGTGAATACTGGTGCATGACACGGACGTATTATACAGTTTGCGATTTTTCAAGATAAAACGTAATATTGTCGTTTTACATTTTGAAGTGCGCTATGGACAATATGTAAATAAACCTATATACCACCTTAGAATACATTGTTGCAGTTTTATTTCACATGTAAGTGCCGCATAGCGCAGCATTAAAAGTACACTGTACAAATACTTTAAACTGCAGTGTGCCGTTGTTGTACTAAAATTTCTTACTGGTTGCCCTGGTTGATGCATGCACGCGCTGACGTTATGTACCGCTAAAGTCATGTGCTTCATCAAAACAATGGCGGATCTGTGGTTGCTGGTGCCCTGGGCAAGATTTCCAGACTGTGCCCCTGAGTGACGGACCGTCGGACGACAGTTGTCTCCCCTCCCCTCTTTGGTGCTTCCCTTCCTTGGTGCCCCGGCCAGCTGCCCCCGTCGCCTACCCCTCGATCCACCACTTAAAACAGTATTTACAACAAATGCTTTGCGGTTTGAGCGAAAGACGCACGTGCCGTCTGATGACTGAAAGGTATAACGCGTACGGAATGGTACGCGCGTACGCTACTTTTGGACGAGTTTAGACGAGTAATCACTGCCCGTAGGTGAACGCAATACGCATACGTTATATAAAATACGCGTCCGTGCGTACGTACGTTTGGACGCGTATGTTATGTAACGTATGCGATTGCGTACGCACGCATCGAGCTACGGACAAAGTGACTACTTGTCACGTTCTTGCGCCGCCGCTGCTACGGTGCGTCGAAGTAAAGAACAGCCGTCATTGTCTGTCACAACACGAATGACCGACCCGGAGTCGCCGACTTGCGTCCGTCGTCTGTCAGTCGCTGCAACCACGCGGCGGTTACACCACATTTACACCGCATTACGGCAGTGCAGGCAGGCGACCCGTGCGACGAAAAGGTCGTCGCCGCGCCGCGAAATTCCGCGCCTCGACGACGATAAACGGTTTGGCGTCGAACGCGGCTCCTCGGGCCACGATCCGACACAGACTTCATTCGTCATTCTCATTAGGTTCCCCGTCGGTCGCCCGGCCAACCGGCTATTTCGCGAAAATATTGAGTTCCGTTCTGTTCGATTCTGGTTCAGTATCGGTTGCCTTGGAGTGTATATTATTTCTGAACGACAATAAAGCAAACGTTGTTCCGTCATTTCCTTGCAGTGCTGCGTTGTAGCTTACTTCCTTGTGTTCTCCAATCTAATAGCGTTCACTTAACTTACAGCGAACAATGCATTATTGATTAGTGCATAATACAACGTATGGATACATGAAGTATTAGTCGAGTTCAACAGACAAGGATCAGTATTGCAATATTGTATTATTAGCCTGACCGATAAAACTGCTACGACAGTTTCAAATAGCCAACTTATGACCTACATTATTACCCAGGCCGTCAGCAGTCGCGGGGGTAGGGTTTTCACAGGCGTCGGCTTGTTTGTTTGTTTTTTTCGGCACAACATCTGAAAAATCGATGCAGCTAGGATCACCAAACTTGACATAGAAATGTTCTACCGTGAGCCGTGAAAACTCATTTATTTTCCTAGCAAAAGGTGAAATGGCAATTCGCGAGGCACAAAAGACAGTGTTGACGTGGGTTTTGGTATTCTCGTGAGTGCTGGCTTCTTCTGGTTGCTGATATTTTGTTCACGATGCGTCCAGTTATCAAAAGCGCCTCAGTTACACTGTCGCTGAAACGTTAATAACTGTTTGTCGCCGTTGAATCAGTATGCACAGTATGGTGCACTACTGAGGCAGACGATGTCGCCAACTGCGTTTAACGCCGCTTGCTATCTAGTCTACTGTTCTGCGTGTTGAAGTCTGAATCTACGTCGCGTGATAAAAGCTAGCCAAGATTCAGTCGGAGACGGAAGACTTCGCCTTCGGTGCCGCCACCTGACGAACTCGACGAAACGCGTCGTCTTCGGTCGTCTCCGATTCTCCACTTTCGTTCCATTATATGAAAACTTGACGTCATACACAAGACCAAAAGTACATAACATATCACATTGCTGTCAGAGTATGACCGAGTCACGGCCACTGGTAACGTATGTACAGACAACTTTGAGAAATTTGACTGTGGTTTTTGAGACATGCGAGCGGACAGACAGACATACAGACACGCTGACCACAATACTTCGCACCCCTACCGGCAGCGCGGTAATAATGAACTTGAGAAGGTGATGAATAAGCACGATAAGTCACGAAAACTGTGTCTCGGTATAAGTAATAGAGCCAATCATATTTGCGAATTGTGGCAGCCTGTAACGCGTCACTACGTGTCATGTTACGACCATCGCCTTCGCCGCGGCCGCCACTGCGTCTGTTGTTGTTGTTGCTGCTGCTGCTGCTGCCGTTAAAGCTACTGATGCGGTTGTGCCGGTGTCGTGTTGCTGACTGCAGGAGATGCTGATGCGACGTTGAGACCGATGAGCGAATGCGACACTCACTGTGGCATTTATCCAGGTATTATCGCAACGTTATGGCGACAGTGCTCATTGTAGAAAACAACAGATAATGTATATACGACAGCAACGTCAGTTAAAGAGACTAGGCTAAACGTCTATCCATCAGTCTGCTTATAGTAAATCGCAGCTAAGTTACTTATGGGCTGTGCGGCGGTTGACGAATATATTCTGTGAAATTCTCGTCATCGCTTTTTTACATAATACAGCATTAGCATAACATACTCGTTTTGTAGCAATTGTCAGACCGCAATTGTACAATAGAAGTAAAATAAAAACAGAGATAAATGTTAATATACATCATGGTATAGCGTTACTATAATAAAACTGCAATCAGTCACGAAGCTGAATGTTCGCTGTTATCAATAATTTGAAAGCGATAGCATATCGGAATGTTACCGAAGTGCCTTGCCGTTTCTCTGCGACGGCCGAGCTCCTTGTTTGACCTAGTATCAACATTCGCCTGATTTGGTGCGTCCAAAGTAATTTGGCAAGAGGCCGCATCGCCCTCTTGTCAACCCTCACAGCGGCGAATGGATTCGTCCGATCTTGACCCATCTAATACAGTTTTTTCTTTTATTTCTTTGTGCCCACACGAGTGCACTCCAAACTGCATCTCGATCGGCGCCCAACACAGACACATACACAATCTGTAGCAATAGGCCGCATCTCACGCACTGCATGCAGGCGATGCGCCTAAAATACTTTGACATACACAAAAATACTCGACAAGTCACGCATTTTAAACACAAAAATATCAACAAGGCAATCGTAGATATCAGACTTCGCCCGCGCTGTGCAATCGCACCGCCCACTTCGCGGCCGATCGTCCAACGCGTCTGCCTCTGTCGTTTGCCGCTGCATCGACCAGTTCAATTCGCAATTATTAGGGGTATTAGGCTCGTCGGGCAGATGTTTTCCTCAGAATTGCCCCTTTCTCTTTCGTCACCCCACGTAACACACTGTTCCTCGGGCCAAGCCCACTCGTCGTCCCAAACGGCATCTCGGTCGGTTCAGCCGTTTTTATGGGTCACAAATGCTACGCTGTACAATGCATTGTCAGTATGGAAAAAAACCCAAAATTGCCACTTTCCCTCAGGATTTCGCAACGACGCCGGAAGAGGACCGAGCCATGGCCATAAGCAACAGGCACAAATTATTGACAAATATCGCGCGTGTGGTTCCGGAGATATCCTGGCAGACAGACAGACAGACATACAGACAGACAGACAGACACACACACACACTAACGTACCCGTCACAATACTTCGCAACCGCTCCCGCCGACGAAGTAATAACACGTTTTATGTTGCATCACACAGTCGTTTTCTGAGTCTGATTAATAGAAATTAGGTAGAAAATTGAATAATTTGCATTCACTACGTACTATAGGCCTACATGTCGTAGGTCACGCATATGTAGGCCCGTTAAAAATAACAACTTTGAAAAAGAAACGTTTAAAGTCGTTTTTATTGTTTTCATAAAAATGCTTTGTGTTATTTTGAACGTTTAATATATCTCTGCTTGGAACAATCTGACAGGCAGTCAGCGTTGTAACACGGCCAGCATATTGATAAAACAAGTTATCGTTCGCTGAGAGGCGAATTTATAACCAGCCTACCGCCGCGGCTACCGGATTCTATCTTGTTTACGGTCATTCGGGCAAAATGTCACAGTAAGCTAGGTATAGATCGAATGTCGTCATGCCAACGTCTTTATTGCATTATACCGGCATGACTACGAGGGACTGATCGACTGAGCGCCGGACGCACATAGGCTACGATCGTCGTCGGCCACCTACATTCGTTGTCGCGACGTCCTAAGTCGCTTGCAACCGATCGTAGGATAGCGGATTTGCCGTTGAATGTTGACGCTGTCGCCGGTTGCCATCCTGTTGCTACAAGTCTCCACTGCCCCTGACAAACCTGCGCGACACAGTGCCTCATGTCCACCGTGCTGTACAGAGATATGGACGGTCAATGCGATAAACCGGTGACCGACGACCGTCACCAGTTTATCACACCGATCGTCCACCTAAGTTGACAGCACCAGAGACGATCGACGTGCAGTTGCCAGAGTTTGGGTAAACGTTCTAGAGGCAAGTACCCTTATTTTTGGAGATACTCGAAGTCCCTTCCAACACAGTGTAGGATAAGTCGAGGGAAGCTTCTATGCCAAAAACGAGCTCGATCTGTTCAGCCGTTTTCCTACTGTGCAGGCTTGTGACGGAACTGGGATGGTTTGGGTAGTTACGGGTCATTGAAGGTCACTGGAAATAGCGCCATTCGAGCTATTCGATACAGCGCATAGAGTTTCTATTAGCGTTTCATAGTAACTTTGTCTATATTTTATACTGTTTTTGAGATATGGCGAGATATTGGTCGAAAATCGCCAATTATAACCTACCTCACCTGTATTTGGCGCCCCCCTTCGGTGTGACCCGATGGAATTTCGCGGAGATCTTTGGCTTCAGAAAACTAGAGCCCCTGAACGCCTATGGCGTTGTTTGCGTGAACATACGTTTAGCCGTTTGGTACAATACCGGCGTGTCACGGACGGACAGACGGATGGACACACGACGACATCATATACCGCGCTAGCATAGCGTCGCTCGGTAAAAAAATACTGCGCTGCCTTCTCGGTACGACCGCGATAAGTCTGCTTTGACGTCAACTGCAGGCTTGGTTCGAACTTCGACTGACTGACAACCGGTGGCGACGAACTGACAAGCGACGGAAGTAATTTTAGCACCGACTTGTCACCCCCGGCTGCGAATGGATGCGTCCGATCTTGACTCCCATCTAATATATATGGTTTCTCTGACCATGTGAGTCAGACCCCAAACGGCAACTCGATCAGTTCAGCCGTTTTTGCACAGCTTACCAACGCACAGACACACAGACACACAGAACACAGTGCGTGCGACATCGGTAGCAATAGGCCGCAACTTGTGCACTGCTTGCAGGCGATGCAGCCTATAATAATACTGAGGCGACTACACAATAAAAACGCCTAAAAGGCGTTTACGAGTCTTGCGGCGACCAAGTGGCTGCACTGCACTGCCCTCGCGTTTCTGTCGTCTGCTGCGCAAATTAATAGTGACCTCGAACCTCACCAGCTGCTGCCGGTTCAGCCATTCCTCGCTGATATACGGCCGTCGCATGATATCTATTTCTTCCGCCATCCCGGCGCAGTGTCCGACGAGAGCGGGCGATCTTTTAAATATGGAAAGTATCCCGCCGCCGTTGCAAGCGACAAGCAATTTCTACTGTTGGAATATCGCAGTTCTGAGTGCTATATTGATGGCATTCAATGACAAGCCGGTCGTCGGGTGAACAACGCTTTCTCTCCTGTTGGCAGTATCGTCACCAATATGCGGCAGCTGATTTTGTTGTGTAAAAAATACTATCATTCGAATATTCAAACGTTTCCGCAACCGAATATTTGAATCCTACTTTGCAAACGACTCCCAGCACTAATTACAACGACTTTTCGACTTCACAACTGAACTCCTGTAACGCTGGGCGGAGCTTACGACAGATACGAAACGTCTCCAGTAAGTCTATATGGTCACGTGATTTGTTGCAGTGGGTGGTAAGCTTGCAGCAGCGGCGGCGTGACTATTCATGCTGAAGGCAAAGGTCGCAATTAACTAGCGCTGGTCCATTCTGGGGTGTGCCTATGTAAACCAGAAACTGTAGTGTAGGTGGCGAAAGGGAAGGTGAGCGAGTTAGAAAATACATAAACACAGTCTTTATATATTTGGTGTAAGGATGTCCTGTTGGCGATCCGCATTTCACATTCTGTGTCATTCTTTTCCGTTTAGTTTGTCTCTATACATCGGCGATTGCTCCAATCAGTACGGGCCACTGTAAAGCCTGCTTGAAGTGACTAATGCTTGGCTGTCTGGCGACAATGCGACACCAACGAAACCGAGACTTATGTCTACAGACTTAATTAAAGCGCCGCTGTAAATTCGAGCATTGAATTGATTGACTTACTGAAAATCTCGTCTGCAGTAGGGAGACATCAACCGGAATTACCGTCGAATGTTTTCTAATTTGCGATTCACCTGCATGTCGCGTCGCCGGGCATCTGCCAAGTTGTTAACGAATCGACTTGGGATTCAGCGACGAATTACCGAACGACGGACGAAAGAGAAGAAAGGGAAGCAGAAGAGATCTATGTCGGACAGTGATTGATCAACGATCGCATCACTTACGTGTGACGCCTGTTGCGTGCCGACCAGTCTGTCAGACTCTGTCTCTGGATTTTTACCGACCGCTTTATATAGTCGTCCACATTAAGCAGTCGGTTTGGTGTGTACGTTTTCACCTCCGGGCAGTTAATTTGGAACTAAATTACCTTTGACCTAATTGCATCTGGCTCTTATGCAGATCTGAACAGATGCAGTTTGCCCCCACCCCTGTGTCAGGAGGATGAAGAAACAGTACCCAACTTGCTGGGAAAGTAATTCAAAGTATATACCTTAGTTATGAGGAACCAGGTAACTTGCATCGACATGTTCTCTTGAGGTTTGCAAAGGCCTCACAACGATTAAAACCCATTAGGGGATGATGGGTTGCACATTGGGCCAGTCGAAGGCCTCAGCGCAGATGGCAACATCTCCCCGCAAAGAAGAACAGAAGAAAGAAAAAAAGAAAGAAAGAAGACCTTTGACCTAGATGTCTGACATGCTGGATCCACCTAGACCAACTTCGATGGTCAAGGTGATGGGTCAAAGTTCACGGTCACATGTTGAAAGATATTCTCTTTCTCTTTTGTGGACGCACGTCACGACTGTCGTACTTTCGGTTGCAATTGTCGAGTTCTTCGTGTTAAAGCGGTCGGTGCAACCTCGAGTGAGGAATTTTCCGTCTAAACGCAATGTATGTCAATATCTAGTCGTTATAGTTTCTCCGTGACGCTTAAGTTTATTTGATATTTGACATAATTGACAAGAAAAAGCAAGCAGATTTCAAATGTTTAGTATGTCAGACATAGGTTGCTTGAATAATGAGTATATGTAGGCCTAAACACATTTTAACCACATACTTCTTTAAACTTAGTATATGATATTTAAGACCACACTGAGCCTTTTGTTGTCATTGCAAATGCATGAGGTATTTTAAGTGAAGATGAATGTTTCTGAGGACTCTGAAGGAGTTGAGTTGTTGTACGTAAAATAAAATCTAGCATATTGCTTAACTACATGTCCAGTTATTATCAACAGCCGTGTAGCTCGACAGACAAAAATGTTCTTTAACGCCATGGTCCAGCCTACAAAACAAATGGGTGTTTGGTCGCGTAAAAATGGCGCGAATAAACGATAGCACATGTTGCTCTGCTGGTGATACGTCTTTACACGGCAAATTGCTTGTCTGAACATTGTGCTGGACATGTTCTTACAGGCGTCGCTGCGCAAGCTCTCGATCCGGAACGATAATTTGGCTGGTTGCTGCTGCAACACATCAGACGCATACTGATAGCAATGATTCATTGGACCATAAACTGTTGGTCATAGCCAGCACTGATTGGTGCGATAGACTGGACATTCTATGTGCAGTATGCAAGGAAACTTTACGACATGATAGCATAACCCACTGCTATATACTGCTGTAAATGGCTGTAACTGTGTATGTTGTGGTTGCACTTCGTGTGCATAGGCCTAATTCTGATGTTAGTTCAATATACTGTATCAGAAAGCTCACGATTTCAGTGCTATAGCTATTGTAAATGTGAAATTACAAATAGTCCTTAATATTGATACTAAAATAGTTGCGTTACGCTTCCTTAACATATGATTTGTAACCATGTGTGCGTTTGAGTTTTGAGTTTTACACGCGCATTTAGTGAGTTATGAACCCAGTAAGTAACTAAGGAAATACGTTTGCTTGCTCAGTCGTAGGTTGATTTCGTTCAACTCAGATGACATCATCTTGGTTTTTCTTAACTTAACAAAAATGCACCATTCGTTTGCTGCAAACAGCGCTACAAGAAACACAATTGTTAAACCCCAAACCTGGTCAAACTCCGGGTCTGACATCTTGACCGGCAACCCGACCAGACCCGATACGGCCAAAGTCGTTGACCCAGTGACACGTGACCCAGAGGTCTGCCACATCGCATTCATGCAGGGTATAGATGCAGCCTATTGCTACAGATGGTCTGCGTGTCTGTTTGTATGAGCGAGTTGGTTACATGGGTGAGCTGTGCAAAAACGGCTGAACCGATCAAGATGCTTCTGAGAGGCTAACACATGTAGGTCCAAGTAACCTCCCAGATCCCCATGGGATGGGGCTCTTTTGAGGGAGACATGTGACAAGACAGCGATGCGGCCCTTTACCAGATTACTTTGGACCGTTTTATACATAATGCATGTTCATGCATTGACCGTACAATGTTGTGCTACAGTGTTGTAATTACTATCGTCTCCGATAATGGTGCAAATTATTGCGATGTCTGTTCACTCGCATATCTCAAAAATTACACTCCAAATTTGACGAAATTTTCTGCACGTCTTAACGTGGCCGTGGCTCGGTCGTCTCCTGACGACATGCAATACGTATACGTTACGTACCGGTATACTAAGTGAGTAAAAGTATCCGTATAAATAACTATTCCAACTTTCAACTTAACAGTTCAGTTTACAAATTAGTGTAGCAATCAGGCTACATAATTACACTGTGATATAACACACGTAACAAAAAGCTCAGCTACCACAGAAGGACCGCGCGACGCGCTATGTTAGTAAATTCGTGTCATGTTTCACGAGGTATGGGAGCTAGAAAGATTTCAAACAGCAAAAGTGACCTTCAAGGTCATTCAGAGTGTTTCCATGAATCGCCCGAAGCCATGCTTCGCTTCGGGCGAATCATGGAAACACTCTACAAGGCAAAAAACGTTGTTCACGCGTTCGGCTATAACTCCGCTGAAGGCGAACCGATTTGGGTGAAATCTGAAGCACTGCGAGCACATTGGTGGGGGCTGACCACGGCAGATTTTGGGCGCGATCAGCGCATTAGCGACAGTTTGAGAGGCAGCCGAAACTTTGTTTTTTTGGTCAGGTAAAAACGCACTATTTCACCGATTTCCCGTTGGACAAAGTGTACGACATTTGAACACAACAACGTCGATCGGGGAGGCGGTGAAATATTTCGGAACAGAATTTTGAAAATTTTACCGTAACGGGTCGTTTTTCCAAAAAAAAAACGCAAAAATTGCTCACAGAATTTTCAGCTCTTGCAACTTCAAGCCGCTATAACTCCGCAATGATAACTCCACAATGATTACAGATCGCAGGAAATTCACTACATAACTGACCCTCTACGGGATGTCCAGTTTCTGTCTGGCGACCGATATATGGAAGAAAAGCAGACTGAATTGGAAACTGAAAATAAGTAACGCGGCAGATAGGCTAACGTTGACATCACTCAGTCGTAGGCACGTTACACTGGGCATCGTCGAATGCAGTAAGAATACTGTACTGTGTCATTCCAAACAATACAGCTTGCTAGTTTACTATATTATGTTTAAATAAAGGCGTTTCACCCTCGCGCCTATGGCGCTTGGTTACACCTCGCGCCTACGGCGCTCGATTCGTTACGGTTGCTTGCTGCTAGTTCCGAATGACTTACCCATTTGCAGCGGCGTATATAGACGGCGCGCGGAGCTATAACCGGCCAATGACTATCCGGCATGCGAATGCCAAATTTAGTCCAGATCCGCTCAAAACTGTGGCCGTGTCATAAGGAAAAAGAAACAGACAGATCCGGTTTTATACTCGTATAATAAGATGTACGTTGCGTTTTACGCTTAATTATTATTAAGAGATTAACGAACTGCTTATTCTAAGACTATAGTGCTTTTTGTACATCAAGTGTTGTGTTCACTGTGTGCGATAGATGTGAGGCGGTTGTGCTTTTCAATATTCGGCAGCTGACAGCCTGTGGGAGGTGGAGAGAAGTCCAGTCATTGCCTCGCTGATGTACTGCATATCATCCATCACTGACACATCCACTGTCGACGCTGATTAACATTTAACACGCAGCGGACGAAAGCCGGAAACGTTATCTTGCTAACTCGCTCGTCGGCGGAAGAATAGGCGGTCGCCAGGACGTCAGTGTCACGTGGTATAACGGATTAGCTGTTGTCGTCGTCGCGGTAGCGTAGCGTAGATATCGATTTCTGATTCAGAACGACGTAGCATCACCATGGAGGCGGGCATCACGACCGTCAACATGACAGCAGTGGAAGGCGGCTTAGATTAGTGTTGTCGCTGTTCCCACCCAGTCGGTCAGTTGAACGATGCTCGGTCTGTGCTGCCTGTGGCTGATTCCGGGCGTCGCCGCAGGGTTGTGTCGGTTTCCGAGTTTTCTGCAGACGAACGTGACGTCGGGACATCGCGAACTAGCGGCGTATCGACAGCGACACGTCGCGGCGACGTCGGACGACGACGGCTGGGGCGTGCGGGCGGAGCGGCGGCGCGACTGGCGTAGCGGTGTCCGCGACCAGGCGACCAGCTGGACGACCGCGCTGACATTCGACGGCCCGGTCATGACCGTCGCGCGCGAACCGGCGGCGGCGGTGGCGTCGCCGGTCGACGACGACGACGTCATTACGGCGAGGTCGTTTCAGTGCTTGTGTCTGGACGAGCTCAACGGAGACCGCTATCTCATTCGCCACCAGTTTCTGGATCCGCCGCCGCCGCCGACCGACGGCGTCGTGTTCAGAGGCAGCGAACGCGACGATCACGTCGAACCAGTCGGCCTCAACTACGCCTGCGTACAGTTCGTACGACGCTCGGCGTCCGTCGTACAACTCAGAATCTCCGCGACGGCGTCGATGCACTACAACCGGACGCTGTGCGACGACGCCCGACTTCGTTTGGAACGGTGGATGCTCGTCGACGTGGCGGCCGTGTTCCATCAACCAACGAGTTCGGACGGCGGCGAAACCGGAAACAGCGAGCGTTGTCCGCTGGCGGGTGGATTCAGCGTACGAGTATTCGAGGCAGGGTCCCGCGGCGACAAAGGCGTCTGCGACGGACACCGGCGCGTCGGCGAAACGCGCATCGAAGCCAACTGCGCGCACGATGACGGACAGTATTTCTACTTCCGGTCGACAGCGTGCGTACCTCCCGGCGCCTATATGTACGCGACGCAGAAGACCATCTGTCGCGCATCGTGGTCTGACGACGTCTACACGTATGTGGTGTTGTCACACAATCGACTGTCGTACGCCTGGCTGTTCCGCTATCCGGCCGTCCTCGTCGCCGACTCGTTCACGGCGCACCTGCTGCGAGACCTGGCCGTCGACGACACGCCGCACGCCACGTGGACCGGCGGCAGGCACTGGCGGCTGGACATGGTGCGCGACGTCCAGC
>Ga0209780_1002346_pt1 | contig 13398 bp, 9 predicted proteins | sample WorMetexBAHAMAS2_FD_187384 | JGI IMG/M metagenome (GOLD analysis project Ga0209780, IMG submission 187384) | Marine gutless worms symbiont microbial communities from Max Planck institute for Marine Microbiology, Germany - Inanidrilus exumae... | ecosystem: Host-associated > Annelida > Digestive... | reverse complement strand
TCTTACTAGCTCTCACGGCTGCAGCACTATTAAGTGAAAGCTGTCGAAATCGGCGTTTTATGAAGGGGTGGATCACTTTGAGCGCAAATTTTAGGTACACGGGGACGTCACCTGTAATCCAACTATAGACCGTTAGATACAGGAATGATGTAGCTACAACTCTGCTGCTGGAAGTTTTCACACAAAGAAACTTTGTAGCAGACTTTTTTTCGACAGAAGTTGAATTTCACTGGCAAAACAGCAAAATCGCGTTTTGTGCCACCCTTTGGAGGACTTAGGGGTAACGTATACGGTTCGTCTATGGCTCGTTGGAAAGCGCATGGTCGACTTCCTATTAGTGCTAATTGAACTTTTTTCAACAGCTCTCACGGTTGAGGCGCTATGAGCGGATATTGGCCAAAATTTTGGTGTTCAAAAGTGCAGTGGGTCACTTTAAGCGCAAATTTCAGGGGGAAGTGGGGTCGTCCACCAACGACTCTTGGAAACTAGAGTCCCTTGGCTATCACGTGGCGTTGTTTGCGTGATCCTACATTTAGCCGTTTTGATACAATACCGGCGTGTGACACACAGACAGACACACGATGATGGCTAATACCGGGCATCGCTAGCGCCGCATGGGTAACAATCCTCAGAGAGGCTACTTTCAAACCCAGCAATTCCCAGTGCACTTTTCTTATATCAATAATACAAACCACTCCAGTCTGTCATTGATTTTACCACGCGACACTATGCTAGCGCGGTATATGCTGTAGTCACCCATCTGTCTGCCTGTTTGTCTGAACGTCTGACACAAGCCAGCATTAAATCAAATGGGTAAACTTATAATCACCAAAAAATGCGTTAAGATAGCCTGGGGAATCTAGTTTTCTGACGCCAAAGATCTCAGCAAAATTTCAATGGGGTTACCCCTATGTGCACAAGAAGTCTTAGCCTGTGGATGACAAATGACCCCTAAAATGGGCATGGTCAGGGTCATGGGCCCCATTTTTAACTACCCCATTTTCAACATTTTGTTTCGCCTTTCATATCTTCATAGAGAGTGGAAATAAATACTTCAAATTTGGTAGGTAGGTTGACGGTAGCAAGTGCTAGCCTACGGATGGCAAAAAACATCCCTCAAAGGGGCGTAGTTAGGTCACGTGAACCATTTAAACTTTTACGTGCACCTACCATGTGAGTTGTCATGTCAATCGTCTCAGGTGCTGTCAACTCAGGTGTAGGTCAGTGTGACAAACTGGTGACAGTCGTCGGTCAACAGTTTATCACACTGACCGTCGACATCTGTGTACAACACGATGGGCCTGAGGCACCGTGTCGCGCAGGTCTGTCAGCAACAGTGGAGACTTGTAAATTTTTGAAGCCGCAATCATATCATTGGAACAGGTAAAGCTACAGTCGACAAATTTGGTGTAAAAATTGACCAGTGTTTTTCTATTAACGAAAACGAAACTGGTCGTCAACGAACCAAATTCAAATTCATTAACTAAAACTAAACAAAATTGAATGGAAAACTGAAACAAAACGAAAACGTGTAATGAATTCATAATCGTTTAGAAAATTATCAGCAGATTGCCATTATTGAACGTGTATAAGGAACAGTCATAGCCTTGTGTTACTAGCAGTGAGAAAGCCGTAGATGCCATACTTGTCAAGAAAGTTAACTTCAGCACGTAGTGAAAGAACAGGCTGCAGGTAAACCAGATGTCAACTCTGAGCTGCAGTGCTACCACGCAGAGATCCGCGACACAACTCATCTGAGTTGACAACGCCCTGAAGTTCTGGACGGACAGAGTCCGTTTAACCCAGACTCTCCCGACTTGGACAGGATCTCTTGGCAGCTCCAGCCTCATAGGCCTATGTGGAGAGGCTGTTTTCTCTGTGTGGTGAGCAAGCAAGGAAGCACAACCGAACAAGAGTGACCCTCTACAGACGCGTTTCTGAAACTGAATCCGAACATCCTTCGATGGTAGAGTGCTAGACTGTTCAGTAACAGTGATGACATGGTGTGATTATTACTGCCAGTAACATAACACTGACATATGCAAACTGATATTACAATGCTGTTAAAACTATCAACCCAAAAGACTGCCAGAAGTTGAAGTGGAATGCTAGTAAAATTAAAACGAAATTGCTATCGAAACTGAAACTAAAATATCTTTAAAACTAAAACTATAACGAATTTAGGGTCTCAAAACTAAAACTGAAACTAAAATAAAACCTAAAACTAAAAAAACACTGAAACTGACTATGTTAAGCGTTAGCTTGGGATGACAAACCACACCCTAGAAGGCATGGTCGGTGTCACATGAACCACTTTCGTAAATTTTGTGCCCAAATCATATCTCTGCAATCGGTGAATCTAGGTATTTCAAATTTTGTGTGCTGATAGATACTGAGGAATACTAGTGCATGCACAGCAGATTACCCCCAACAGTGTATGTTCGGGTATGTGTATGTGCCTCTTTAAATTTTGGGAAATAAGTGAAATGTCAGAGATGGTGTAATATAGAGATATAGTTGCAACAGGAAATCGCATGTGGCCTATCACATGGCAGCAATAATAATGATCCTAAGTGACCTTCAAGCTCATTTAAACATTCCCCACACCTCTGGAAATGTAGCATATATCATATACGATGCTTATTCACCTGCTGCAAGCCTTTTCAAATGTGATTTTTAATACAGTTGTGCAGCAAGATCTATCTTAACTGACATAGAGCATCTCACGGTCCCCTGCGATAGCCGAGCTTCTTGTACTATTTCATACTGAACTCTCATCAGCCACATCTTGCTGACATCAAAAAATGCATCGTACAACTTGCATATATTTTGACTTACACTTCGATCGAATGACAGCTACTACAACAAAATTTGAGTAATGCTGGCAGCATACCCAGTTTGGTAATCACAGACGGCACGGTACCGCCAGCCCTTTGTTAATGGCGACTGGATTTGTTAATGGGAAAGGGCAATTTTCGACCCTTCACATAATCGACACCCCTCAACCAATCACTAAAATATTTGTCACAGGTGATTATGTTGGCAACCCCTACAGCTATGCCAAATTAGGTGCACATCCGTCCACGGGGGGCTTCTGGGCACATGGGTGAAATATAACCAAAATTATTTTTATTTATACCCCCTTTTGAGGAACTCACCTACAGGTCAGACCCGTCGACGGATTTTCACACATGATGACTCGCGCAAGGATTCCTTTTTGAGGATTTTTTCACATAGCTCCCCATTTAGGGGGTTAAAACGCCCAGTGAATAGACGTTTTCAAGCCAAACTCGCAAAGTCGAAATACGTGCATATTATCAAAACGACTGCACCAATTCCAACCAAATTTTGCACAGTGACACATACCACCAAACACCCTTCGCAACACAAGCATCACAAATCCAAGATGGCAGACAGCCGCCATCTTCAAAAATCGCCATATCTCGGCAGCGATTCGAGCGATTTCAACGAAATTTGGCATGATAACGCAGTTCGGCCCTCTTGACCACTCCGACCGTTAAAAATTTTAAAATTTCAAAAATAAAAAATTGCGGCGACCGCTATCTTGAAATATAAAAAACGCCATATCTCAGCCACGGTTCAAGCGATTTCGACTAAATTTGGCATAATGGGGCAGTTCGACCTTCTTGAGAGTTGCGACTAAAAACTTAAATTTTTTAAAATCAAGATGGCGGCATCCGCCATTTTGAAAAATCCAAAAATCGTGATATCTCAGCAACAGTTTGACTGATCGGGACATTACGCATGATGATGCATACTGGCCCGCCAAACCGAACAAGCAGTTGAAATTTCGAACTTTTACAGCCGCCATTTTGAAAAATTGAAAAATGTAGTATTAATGGACATTATTAATAGACGACTCAAAACTGGTAATAAAACAGCAAATATAAATGTTAAAAATGCAGTTTATACACACTGCTAACGGCAACGGATTGACAACCACAAAAATCATAAGAATGTTAACGACACTAACACTGAGTGACATTCAGGCGTCTGGTTAACATTGCCTTTTCTATGATTTTTGCGGTTTTAAATCCATCGCCATTAATTTCAGTGATGCCATTGCACTATTACCTTGAACTTGCACTGCAGTATTTTCTGCACTTTTGTTATGTTCTTCAACAACTGACATTGCATCTGGCTCACTATAAACATGTCTCTCATTGTGTTGCTCTAAGATTGAATGCATTCCATCCCGTACACGGTGAGATTTACTTTGTTTGTTCTTTTTCATTACTACTTTCTTTTGCTGTTTGCATTCTGAAATGTTTCTTTTGACACTGCTTGGTAAACACTCTGCTGTAGGACTGGTGGTATTATTCATGCCACAGTGAACCGTGCTATCAGTGCCACTCAGCGAAAAATCACAGCCATCTTGACATAGCTTTGTGTTTGATTTCAGCAATTCCATTTTTACTTGGCAGTCATTCTCACATAAAATATCATTCAGCGTGTTTTTATTTTCGTCATAAGATTCAGTTGAACTATTCTTCTGTCTTTGGAACAGGCTAACACTAACGTCAGCATCACCACAGGCATCTATCCTCATTTGCTGAGTATAGGTATCATACTGAAATCCAGCCGATAACTGAGTCGTATGGTCAGCAACATTTTCTATACATTCTGTTGCAGCACAATTAGCAGTGGAAACCCCAGAGGGCATGTTTGCATCATGTTCTTGCAATGTAGCATTTTCAATGGGTAGACATGAATCATTTTTGTTATCAACATTTGCCTCTGAAAAGACACTCTCTATCTCTGCTAACTTGCATGCTAGCTGACTATCGAGCAATGCACTGTGTTTTTTTGTTAGTGGCTTCCAGCCATTTTTCACAGCCTTTTGTTGTCGTTGCCTGAGTTTGGTTCTGTTCGGGGCATCATTAAATTTCAGACTACGCACACGTTTGGACGGTTTACCACCATGCTGGTCAGGCATGGGTGATTCTAGGATGGAGTCAAGTGCTTTTTCTTTTGGCATCTGTGACTGCCACAACCGATTCAGATATATGTCTTCAACTGTCATGGAAGGCTTGCGCTGTTTTGTTTTGGCTGGCAATGCAATGGGCATATCTGATGTAGCCTGTGAATTTGCTGTACACCGGCGCTGGCGCTGACTCTTGGTTATATTCATCAGACTTGAATCTGTACACACAAAGTACTGCAAAATACAACCACTGCCGACAGGTAAATATGAGATAATAGTAAATTCTTAAGTGTCTTTATCACTTGTGTTTCTACGGATCTGCTAATATCTGCTGGTAAACAGTTAGAAGATTGGTATCAATTGTGAGACGAGTTGCTTTGACAGTACAAGAAAACCAGCAAGAATGTCACCTCCATGAGAGGACCGAGACACAGGCCTCTGAATATTTAGAGTATTCATTTGTGTTAACATGATTCACCAGAGTTACGGAGGTATTTTCACAAAATGTTTGTTTTAATTGTTACATCATGTTACCATTCAAGCAATATTGGTGTGAATTTTGTTGCATTTGTTGTATTCTTACTTCGCATGCAGGAGCAATGCGAATTACTGTGATAAGTACGTCTGTGTGTGTCTGTCCGCAAGGATATCTCCGGAACCACAAGTGCAATCTTTACCAATTTTTTGTTGATGTTGCCCATGACCATGGCTCAATCCTGCTGCAACAGGGTAACAAAATCCCAAGGGGCCCGGAAGGGGCAATTTTGGGGTTTTCTTCCCCACTGACAATGCATTGTACAGCATCACATTTGGGAACCATACAAACGTGGCTGAACTGATTGAGACACCGTTTGGGACGAGGAGTGGGCTTGGCCCCAGAAACAGTGTGTTATGTGGTGGTGATGATCCCCAAAGGGGAAGGGGCAATTTTTGGGAAAACATCTGTCCGACAAGCCTAATACACCTAATAATTGCAAATTGGACTGGTCCATGCAGCGGCACACGATAGGGGCAGACGCTTGATTGCAAGCGTTGGACAAGTCTATTATCAGCCGCGAAGTGGGCAGTGCGATTGCACACTGCTGGCAGTCTGATATCTGTGATTGCCTTGTTGCACTACGATAATTGTTGCAACCTTCACATGATCCAGGAGACCAGAAAACATCTGAAATTTAGAATTTTGTTAGATCCTCCAGTAACTTGTACCAAAATGGCCAAGTGTATTGAGCATATTTTTGAACAAGCGATAACTATCGCCCAGGATTACCATATGGGTGTGGGTACTCAAGTGAATGGTAATACCCCACCTTCCAGAATATCATGATTGAGCCAATTTTTCCAGCTTTTTCGTCAAAAGACTTTTACTTTCACTAGGTGACACCACCATGTGGTTTAGCTTGTTGTAAATGTAAAGCTAAGACAAACAAAACTTACGAGATAAACGCACAGTTATCAGCCAATCAGTCATTTAATTTCAGGCTACATGGCCCATATGTAAGTAGTAAAAACATACATGCACAGAAAGAAAAAAACAGACAGATAGAGGGACACAGCATATACATGGAAAATTTTAAAAAAAGAGTTAACCGATAATAGATGTCGAATTATGCAAATGCACAATAAGTGAATTATTGCAAGCAAACCATAATCTGTTAAAAGTCTCTGCAGTTATGAATAATAGTGGAGAAACTAAGCAGACCAGTATGTAACAAAGCCCAAGTCAAACTATCATGAAAGTTACGGAAGTTAATCAATATAAAACTGCTCAGCAGAAAAGCTACTATAACAAACTAGCATATAACATGAAAAACAATACCAATGTTTGGCTGGACAACACCGTTGAAGTTGACGACAGATGTCTGAGAGTCATCTGATGTGGACATTAGTTGTGTGCGTTCATTAAAGAGAGCATCATCAGTGACCGGATGCATTTCTACATCCACTGCAGCTGTGTCACTCTCTGTATTAAGAGTAATTGGATTGGTGTCATATTCTTCTTCACTAGTGATACATTCTGCATCGTGTAGTGACTTCCTATAGATTTCAATAGAGGTTCTCCTTAGCCTCCGAGACGACCATTTATTGAAAACAGGGAATGCATCAACTTCGTCAAGATCATCCTCAAGTGCACACTGATTAGCAATTTGCATCTGTGCAGAAATATCTGTAAAGCCCTGAGCTGTGTCACTGTGTGAAGTTTTGTGGGTAAGCTCATCTTCATATACAGCATCATTGTCATCTAGTTTTAGACACACACACAAAACAACATATTGCTAGTTACAACGACAGCAAACAATATTAGAAGAAACATTCTCAATGCAATTTTCATGTTCACGTGCTTAGCAACCATCCAGTTAGTTACTCCTTCACTTTTTGCAGTCTCTCCAGTTTGGATTAGGTCACATAAAGAAACTATGGGGACTTGGGATCAGAACTGTTATTGTCTGGATGCCCTTTCTGTCCAAAAGTGTTAATGCAGTGTTGGGTATACATAACGAAACATCTGATAAGAGGTAAGTTAACGGCCACAAGCAATGCCTAATCTGTTTGTACAAATGAACTGAAAGAAAGAACAATGAATTCATTTCAATAGCAGTAATTACTGATGGCACGATTTGACTGTGGAGGTAAACGATAGATACGATACAGCAGCACAAAATATCGCGATACAGTACGGTCCCAAAATGCTCCGCCATATTTAACAACTGTATGTTGCCACTTATACTGTATGCATACATAGGCCAACGGTCAACAATCCAAGATTAACGTAGCGTTCTCTCACTAATGTCTTCGCATGCATTCGAACGCTGTCGAAAGTCGTCGACAGCAATCTAACGCAGTCGACGACCTTCTACAGCATTCTAAAGTGGGGGACGGGACGGTTATCAAAAATCTAGCATTGACAGATTTCGGTAGCACTCAAACTGACGCCGTCCACAGAGGTCGATCGCGGTCGCACACCATCGAATGCCGTTGACGGTGTTCACATGCATGCGAACACAGGGATGGTCTCAAAAATCTAGCATTGCTAGATTTCAGTAGTGTTCTCACTGATGCCATCGACTGCCATTCGAACGTCGTCAACTGCGGTCGATCGCAGTTTACAGCATCAGCGAGAGCGCTATACTGAAATCTACTAGCCTAGCAATGCTAGATTTTTGAGACTGTCCTCCGCAATCGCACGCCATTGACGACGTTTGAACCTCGTCAACGTTCGCACACGTCATTGAAAAGTCCATTTAAGACTTTACCCTAGCAAATCTCCAAGCACGGCATCACAACGGATACATGGATGGCATCCAGCAACTGCTTGTATATGGGTGTGACCGCACACTGGCTGGGCGACAACTTTGGTACCCACAAAAAGTGCACAGCAGTCCGTTCAGCGCCGGGCAGCCACACTGCCAACGTAATTGACGTAATTCAGCAACAGTAATACGAAAAGGCCTAATGAATAATACATAAGTGAACCAGCGACGGCCTTTGACGTGGATGGGAGAGAATGCTTAAACACCAGCCCCCTATACCGGGCAATTACTGGTACTTCACACGTCCGCAGGGTCTGTCAAATGCATCAGCCTGCCTTGGAATGTGACAATAATTACTTCCCACCCATCACTCTCTCTTTGTTGCTGACGCCGACAGCGCTTAGTGTGACCTATTGTCGACAACACGCCTTACTAGAGTAGTGCTGAATAACAATTTGTTAGAGAGCAAATTATCGCGATATGGATACAATGCAACATGTCATCAATATCGCGATATTCGACACGATGAGATGTATCATGCCATCACCAGCAGTAATGCATAAAACACAACTAGAAAATAGCATTATGGAGTAAATACAAGTACAGAAAGTAAAGTAAAACTCAAAGTGGAAATCATCAGCACACTCAAAATGACAATTATTTGAAAATGGTCATTACAACAGCTTTTCCTATACCTTGCAGCTGCAGAGCAGTAGCTTCTGCACATTCGTGATGATCTTCAACAACTGCTTCACTGAAAACGTTTTTCTCATTCTGCTGCTCCAGAGTCAAACTCATTCCAACCTCTGCATCACTACAAGCCATTATCCTCATTTGCTGAGTACAGCTGTCGTGCTCAAAGCTTGATGGCAACTCAGTCATGAGGTCAGAAACATTTTCCACACATTCTGCTGCAATGGAAACCTCTGAGGGCACGTTTGCATCGTGTTCTTGTAATATAGCTGTTTCAAATGGTAGACATAAATCATTTTTATAATCCATATTTACCTTTTCTGCTGAGCAATTCTTAGTTTTCTTTTTGGTTTTTGTAATTCTTTGGTTTTTACTTGTTCCATCAGTTTTCTGCTTTATGTGATTTGTGCACACCATAATATCACCAGATGCAACTTCCATTTGCTGGCCCTTGTTGTGCTGCAGCTTCCTTTTGGATACATGTGAATTAACAAGCTTTGCAGGAGCAGTGCAACATGTTTCCCAAACACATTCTTTCACGCTGTTTTCTCCATCTAAACTCGGTTCAGACACTGAATATGTAGTCTTAATAAAACCTAGTTCACGTTTACTTCTACAATCTACAATAGCTGTAGCAGATGTAAGTCCTTCATCAAAATCGTCATCACATCCAAGATTCGTCATCAAGTCATTTGCTAAATCATTGCCGATAAAAGCTGTGTTCAAGTCCGACATTGCCAAACTATATTCTGAAACAGAGCAAAAAGATCACATTAATATCACATATCTGAATATCTAACAATAATTAATGATGTAGCTACAACTGTGCTGATGGAAGTTTCCACACAAAAAAAACTTTGTAGCAGACTTCTTTCGAAAAAAGGTTGCATTTTTTCTGGCAAAAACTAGACTGTTTACGTGTCAGCATTGCATAATAATTCTGGTATACAATGAAACATCAGAACTGGACATTGGATTTTTTTGGCCTACGTCGGACATCGGCCGTCTTACCCGAATCAGCCGAACTCTATCAAATTTGAAGTCTTTGTGATCACCAATTACGAAGATGCATAGGGCAACGCAAAATGTAGAAATTGAGGTGGTTTAAGGTGGTTAGGGGTCACTCAAGGTCATTGGCAACATAACCATTCAATAGAGCACATACAACTACCTACTCGAATTTAATAGAAACTATAAGGCTCTCTTGTACTGTTTTCAAGATATTATCGCTTATTTTCCAAACGTTAAAGAGGTCACGTGACAGTGACCACACCCCTTTCAGGGACAGTTGTCATCTGTAGGCTGGGACGTGCTGTGATCAACATGCACACCAAATTTGAAGTCTCTAGCTTAAGTCGTTCCACAGATATCTTAGGGGGACAATAAATTTAAAATAAGTCACGTGACGTGACCACGCCCATTTCAGGGACGGTTTGTCATCTGTAAGATGGGACTTGCTATGTTCAACCCACATACCAAATGTGAAGTGTCTACGGTTACCTGCTACGAAGATATGAAAGTAGTGATGGCACGATACATCGTATCGTATCGAATATCGCGATATTGAAGGCATATCGCATCGTATCAAATATCGATATAATTCTCTCTCAAACGATTCGATACTTCGGAAATTTCGCACTACTCTATTAAGGCGCGTTGTCCGTATATAACAGATCGTGCTATCGGCATCACCAACAAAGAGAGAGCGACGGGCGGGGAGTAATTAGTGTCACACTCGCATTCCAAAGCAGGCGGATGCATTCAACTGAAGCGGCCGGACGTACCCACTGCCAGTAATTACCCGGTGTGGGGCGGTGGACGTTTGATTAAGCATCCTCTCCCGTCCACTTTGAAGGCCGTTGCAGGATCATATATGCTGTCACTAGGCCTATATCTTTTCGTCTTACTGTTGCAGAATTACGTCAGATGTATAATGACACAAAGTCTGACTCCACTCCAATACTCAGTAGTATTTTTTAAAAACATAGCTGGGCCTACTGTTAATTAAATAAAATATCCGTCATGACATTGCCGCCACCGAACGAAATTATTCAGCGTGACGAAACATTAAAAGTCAAATGTGCCGGCCGCCTCGTACACGGGGTAAGCGGCGTGGGAAAGGAGTGAAGCACACCGGCGGCTCCCACGCTCACTCTCGCTTTGTTAAGTAGCGTTCACACTGCGGCCATCATCGAGCATCCGTACCACGTTACGGCAGTCGATGGCCGTAGCTAGCATGTTTTCAATGCTAATTTTTAAGACTATCCCCCACATTCGCACACGTACGGTTCGATTGTGGGCGTCTTACGGCCGTGGACGGCCGCATGAGAATGCTAATTTAGGCCTAAACCTCTTCATATTACTGTTGCTAAATTACATCAAATGAAGTCGGCGGTGTGGCTACCCTGCGCCAGACGTGACTGTCAGGCATTTGTTGTAGGTCGTACCAAAGTTGTCGTCCAGCCAGTGTGCAGTCACACCCATATACAAGCGGTTCCTGGACGCCGTCCACATATCCATTGTGATGGCCTGCTAGAGTGAAGTCTTAAGTGGACTTCCCACTGACGATCGAACGTTCGAACGTCAGTGAGAACACTACTGAAATCTAGCAGTGCTATGAGACCGTCCCACGTTCACATGCATCGAACGTTGTCGATGGCGTTCGACAGTGTACGACAGCCGTCAATCGCGGTCAACCGCAGTGGACGGTGTGAGTTTGAATGCTACTTAAATCTATTAATGCTAGATTTTTGATACCGTACCAAATACCGTCCCCCACGTTCGAACGCTGCCGAAGGTTATGGACAGCGTTCGAATGTCGTCAACAGCCGTTGATGGCGTTTGAACGCATGCGAACGCGTGCCAAGGCGTCAGTGAGAACGCTGCATTAATCTTGGACTGTTGACCGTTACATACGGCAGAGCGTTTTGGGACCGTATATCGTATCATATCGCAATATTTTGTGCAGTATCGTATCGTATCCATCGTTTTCCCCCACGGCCATATCGTGCCATCACTATATGAAAGCTAACGCCAAATGTAAAAATTCTCGTTTTGAGCCACCTTTGGGGGACTTAGGGGTAACGCACAGGGTTCATCTATGGCTCGATGGAAAGCACACTGTCGACTTCCTATTAGTGATAATTGAACTTTTTCCGCCAGCTCTGACGGCTGAGGCACTGTTAAGCAAAATCTGTTGAAATCGGCATTTTCTGAAGTGGGTGGGTCACTTTGAGTGCAAATTTTAGGCAGGTGAAGATATCGCCCACAATCCGTCTATGGACCGTTAGATAGGGAAATGATGTAGCTACAACTGTGTTGCTGGAAGTTTCCACACCAAAAAACTTTGTAGCAGACTTCTTTTAAAAATGTTGAATTTTTTTCTGGCAAAAACAGCAAACTCGTGTTCTGTGCCATCCTTTGTGAAACTGGGGTAACGTAAATGGTTCATCTATGGCTTGTTGTAAAGCATGTGGTCGACTTCCTATTAGTGCTAACTGAACTTTTTTCGCCAGCTCTCACAGTTGAGGTGCTATATATCATTGAACGGGTAGTGCAATTATTTGCCCCACCCACAAACCCTGCTATGCACCTCTGCGAAAAATTCCTTTTACAACTCTGGGAAAAACCTTTTTATCGGTCAACAATTTGCGTGCAAATATTACGGTTTAGCAGGGTTAGGATTAAGGTTAGAAGTAGTGTTAGTTGTTATTTTACGAAATTGCATCAGTTTGTGCTTAAAGCGCCATCTAGCGATTGAGCAATGGATTTATTTTCACAGAAAATAGCGAAATGGTGTCTTCATTTTCCGTAAAGATTCACGGAAAATAAAGGTACCATTTCATCGGTCGATTTCTCCACCACTTAAGACTTGTTACACTTAGTACCAACTGCGTACTGCTTTTCCGCATCAAAATTAATCCAATCCAGTGAGTTCAGACAGACGCAGGTAATCCTCTATCCCCACATTGTAAATTCTTTGCTCATAACATCGTCTTCTGTCGTTCGTCAGTCGAGAAAACGAAGATTTCCCGTGTTCAAATACTACAGTCTTTCTTTGTTCTAAAATCAACGTCAGTCACAAAAAGTGACATGTAAATTCGACAGCGCAAACAATATTTTAAACGGAGTTGTACAAACATCTCACTATTCGAAAATGTAAAAACATAAAATATGAAATCTAAATATTTAAAATAAATGAAATAAACTTTTATGGTTGGGATGTACAGATCGAGTTTTTAACTACTCGAACTCGATTACTTATATAGTTGTCGGAAATATTTAAAATATTAAGCAGGGTTAAGGTTTTGCTAGTCATATCATGTGTTTTGTTTAATTATAACGCCGTGTGTTCACGTTTTTTTATTTGACGACTATATTTCTTTGCTTGTGACGTTTTTAGCAAACGTCAACGTATTACGTTACGTATACTATATGCTATGAGCCGTCCGTCTGTCGTCTGTCTGTCTGTCGTCTGTGACGTTGGTGCACCCTACTCAGGCGGTTGAACTT
>Ga0209780_1002345_pt1 | contig 13399 bp, 7 predicted proteins | sample WorMetexBAHAMAS2_FD_187384 | JGI IMG/M metagenome (GOLD analysis project Ga0209780, IMG submission 187384) | Marine gutless worms symbiont microbial communities from Max Planck institute for Marine Microbiology, Germany - Inanidrilus exumae... | ecosystem: Host-associated > Annelida > Digestive... | reverse complement strand
GCCCAACTTCGTTGGACCGGACATGTCATCCGCATGGAAGATACCCGGCTGCCGAAGCAAGTGTTCTACAGTCAGCTCGAGCAAGGCACACGCTCCCACGGTGGGCAGCGAAAAAGATACAAGGACATGCTGAAGTCCAGTCTAAAGGCATGTAACATAAACCCACATGACCTGGAATCATCAGTCCAGGACAGGTCATCGTGGCGTGCACTATGTAAAACCTCGGTGCTACAGTTCGAATCCGACCGAGTCAACAAACTGCAGGAGAAGTGATCACAACGCAAAGCAGGCGTGAGACCGACAACTGGCGGCTTCACTTGCGTCACATGTGGCCGCACCTGCGCTTCGCGAATTGGTCTCCTTTCACATCGCCGAACACATCCGTGACGAGATCCGTCGTATCAACGGATCAGTCCATCATAAATGTATAAAATCTAACATTAACAGACAGTGTACCAGCTGCATACGATACCTGTTAGTGACGTAAACACAGGGCAACTGCTAGAAGTATTTGTGGTGTTCATTAACGTGAGACAGGCAGGCACAGACCGCAGCAAATACACAGATGTACAGTTACAAGCGATCTAGGGCCACAGTCACAAGAACTGCTTGAAAGAATATAATTTCAGAATTTCATACATAAAACCAGGTCCAAAACAAAACTTTGAGTTTTGCAGGTGAAACAAGCAAGTTCAAAAATAATCATGAACTGACGACCTTCAGCCAATGACGTAACATTGTATGTCACATCTGGCATGTGTATTTCGACAGGTTTAAAATGAATGACGCATAGCTCCACCCACTAATCAATGAATGACACATAGCTCCACCCACTCATCATGCGCTCATCGCTGAAAAGTGCCAGCTCGCAAACGTTTTCAAAGGATACGCCTTATTCACGATTAACGTCGTGCGGCCTCAAACGTGGCACACGCACGATTTCTCACGTCTGAAATTTTTCAGTGATCTATGGAAAACATAGCGATGATTTAATTGAAATGTCTGGCATGTTGTTGTGCATTTTACGGATGGTAAAAGTAGTTTAATGTCACGCTTATTGAGGTGTTACCAGTTCATGAGACTGAACGAATTACGTCTACGATGTGTACCATCAATTGTGCTCAATTTACCTGAAAGACTCAGTTCTATTTCAGACCCCGCTCTCATGCCGAAAGAATTTTATTTCGGCATAAAATAATTTCATTTCACAAACGTAAATATGGCCCGCGGGTGATGCAACTTAGTTGGGAAGATGCGGCAGACAGAGATGTCAGTGAGTGAACCAAAGCATCACGGATGCGGGATGAATTGAGTAACCGTATCACAGCGCTGTTTCACTGGTTTTTCCTCACAACCGGCTGCAGATAGTTAGCTGGGGCGTAACCACGGCAACCATCTTCCCTGAGAACCAACCACCACTCCGCGTTGCCCTCGAGGTCACTGCGTTGCAGTACACAGACCACCGAGCGCTCCGTCACAGACACCTCGGTCGAGTCTCGTGCGGTGAAGTTGTACATGACATGGCAGAGCTGGTAACACACATAAACAATACACTACATTATACAGTAAAACTTAGTTAGAAGGAACCGGTTATAATGGTCCTGGCCGAGTTTCTATTAATCTCAATGTACGATAATGCGGTTAAAACAAACTCCGATAGTACGGACTTTCGTTTACTACAGACTAGTTTGTGGGTCTTAAAATGTTGATTACATGAAACCAGTCTACATAGTTTATTATGACATCTTTATCATTTTTTCTTGACCAGCTCCAGCCTCCCCTACACCGGTCCCATTCCACTCTGACAATTACTGGGCAGGGTCGCTAACCCATGATATCGGTAGATCCCGTTCACCCAGATTTTAGGAAGATTTTTAGGAATTGGCTAACATTTACTGGGCAGGGTTGCTAACCCCTTGGACCCATAGATTCTATTTACCCAGGAAATTAGTGTCATCATAATGGACCTAAGTTTAAGCTAATTCAATTTACACATTACATGCACAGACCAACTCATACAGATCAACTCATTGATAAGCAAGTCACGAACCATGTGAAATGTCATAGAAAATTCCCTCACCATATCTCAAATTCCCTGACTTTTCCAGGTTTACAAAATTCCCCGACAATTCCAGGATTTCCAAGCATGTGGGAACCTTGACTAATTTACATCTGTCTTGCCAACTAAACAAAGGGCTGGCTTTAGTGATGTGACGTTAGTCAAATCTTAATGACTGATATCTTTGATCATCAAAATTAGAACCAATCATTCACCTGTCGATGTCTAGCATAAAAGAACAGTTACAAAGCATACATACGTCATCTGCCGTGACGGATGACGACTTTTCACTGTTTGCTTCTTGTTGCTTAGCAACACCAACATCAACAGTTGCTGCACACATGGCTGTTTCCGATGGCAACAGTCTTGACACGTCGCACGAAGCAGGTGTCGCACTGGCACTCGGCATAGATAAGTCATTGTCATTAAACGTCTCCCACGACGTCAGCGATGACATCAGATTGGATGCAGGCAACGAGCGACGGCCACGTGACGATGACGTCACTGTGGGCGGAGTTGACAGCTGACGAGTGGCGGTGGGCGGAGACAGCGAATGAAAACCACGAGACAGTGACGACGTCGAGTATTGTGGAGGTGGAGTTTCCATCTGCACAGTTATCAGCATTTCATTTAATACCGTGCAACACTGTATATCCGTGCGCCCTGTGTCCACCCTTCTGTCTGTCACAATTCAGAGTTGTACCAAAACGGCTAAACAAAGGATCGCCCAAATAATGCTGCACAATAGCCCAGGGACTCGACGCTAAAGACCTTGGTAAAACTTGAATGGGGTCACCTTAATGGGGGTGCCAAATGCAACATATGAGGCCCGCACTGCCTATTATGATGAGATGCCCTTTGTTTAGCACTTCTCACCGATGAAAGTCGACAGAGACCCAACCGGCCCAAATATGTCGAAATATAGCACAAACAGCCGCAAGAACGTGTGTGTGTGTGTGTGTGTGTTATCGCAAGTACTAAATGCACCAGTTTCAACTAAGACAGATGCTGCTGCTGACCACCAAGGTGATGATGATGATGATGTCGATGAAGGTACTCACGTATGAAGGCAGAAAGACGTCGCCATCAATCCCAGCTGACTTGAGGTCAGCAGCGCTACCACTCCTCATCGCCATCGGTGACAGCGTCTGATTGGTCGACGCCGACAGCGGATCAAGCAAACTCAGCAGCTCATTGGCTGCCGGCTTCTCAGAGTACTTTGGCGGGGGGTCAGTCCAACTCAGCAGATCATGCTGGGCCTCATTAACTGCCTTGTATGGAGCAAGGACGTGCCGCGAGACAAAACCTTTCATAGCTACATAAAACACATATGTCTATTTAGCTATGCGATCAGCAATACAACAGGGACAAAACAGTCCACAGAGCAATGCCAATTAAACAAATATCATGGACACGGAAGTCTCAGCAGCAAAGTACACACTTACTACATGTTTGATAATACAACTTCATATCTCTGACATTTGTAACAAATTTTCCTTCGGTGCTTTTGACGCTGTATGTCACGTGACAGGTTGGCACTTGGCCTGTGAAAAGTCTCTGTCAATTGTCATCGAATGTTCTCAGGTTAAACAACAGAATAAAAGAGCAATCGGCTAACCTTCATTCATTTTAAAAATGCCATTAACTAGTCTCCTAGACAGCTTGTAGACGGTCTCACTGATGAGGTACTGCAGTCTGTATTGTCGTGTGGGGCTGGGGCAGTCCCCCCTCCTCATAGATGGTCTCGCTGATGAGGTACGGTAGTCTCCTATGTTGATTGATTGAGTTAACAAAAACACAAAATAGGTCATTTTTTAGATGTTCTTCGCAGCCAATCTCTTGGCTTAGTACTGAAAAAATAAATCTGTCACAACAACAGCAAAAAGCATCCATAACAAAATAAACAAAAACATGAAATATACACAAAAAAACTAAAGCCAGGTTTGGTCGCCTCTTACAACATCTGGCCTGGAAACAGAACCGGCCTATTCTCAAAGATGTAAATAAGTAAGGAAGGAAGTAAAGTAATCAAACAAACAGTTGATATAACGACAGAATCAATAATTGAATCAGAGCACAGTACAACCCCAAAGCCTGTACAGGACATTCTTCTAGACTGGACTGAATTGCTTTCACTGCTAGCACTAAGCCATACCAACCAGCAACACTCAGCACAGCTCGATGTCAGCAAAGCCTTAACAATACTGTTGACCAAATGATTTGATCTCAACACTTTTTATTCACTGCTCTATGTACCGACATGCAGTAAACGGTGGCACCATCTAGGGAATGTCACAAAACGTGCACATTTAAACGTGGACACAATAATGCAAACATCCTGTAATGTAAGACGCGAACAATGCAGGTTTGGCATGGTAATTTTTTTTGGCATTTTCTTAAATTACAGAAATCTTGCTACGGATCAACACCGAAAATCTTGTTCCCAATCGAGAGAATTAACCTCGTCAGAACTGCACAATAATTCATATGTCAAACCGGACCTCCGTTGTCGATGAACCAGCGATCCCGACTGCCCATCGGGTCACTCTCTTTAATGACGCCCACAACGCAGCCTTTCGCCAGAGTTAAGTCGAGCTGTTGAGTGGCGGTCACTTTCTGTGTGACTACGTACAGCTGAGATGCAGAATACGTAGCATATATGTGAGCCTTCTCGACGGCCGTCTGACTGCCCTCCGCAACGTCATCACACTGTCAACAATCAATCAATCAATCAATCAATGAAATGAATGAATCAATAAATCAATCAATGAATCAATCAATCAATCAGCCAGTACTACTTTTGAACAATATATGTTACATGTGTTGTGCGAACATAAACAAATAAAAAGGAAGTAAATAATGCTCCAGTGCCAGCTCACGTCTTTGCAATGCTCTCAAAATCTAAAACCAATCTGGAACAAATGCAGAGAAGAAGAGCTGTTATATAAAAACTGAATGTAGTAGTAGTAGCAGTAGTAGTAATTGAAAGGGTAGTTAGAAATCTGTCAATTAATGTAAATCAATGAGAATGCACCAATCAACCATTTGCTCAAGAATTGATCAAGCTATTGTCAGTCCATAACATCAACAGCAAAACAAGTTTAAATCAGTGTCTGTGTTTACACATACGACCATTTTACGTCCATTTTCCACGCCCAGACTAGCGCAATAGGACAGTTACCAGGAGGTCACGTCGTTGTGGCGGTGAAACTTGCTGCTTTAGTCGGCGAACTTCGTCGATCTGTGGGTTGAACGTGGCTGGTATTAGAGGGTTGTTAGATATCCGCTCGACGACCGACGCGTGTGCGATGTTGAAGGTTTCTACAATGCCTGACGATGGACTGGACACTGGCAAAGCAAGCTGCTGCTGCACACGTTGTCAACATTAATTCTCTCATCGCTCAGCACTGATAACTAATAACTAAACGGGCTGCAGTGTATCTGGAGACACACTGCAATATAGGTTCGAAAACAGCGTTTACCACCGACGTACTTGACAGGTGACACAACTGTTTACTCATTTACTGATGCACAAGTTTTTTAGTTCCTGTATTCAACAATACCTAGTGTCACGTTCCTGCGACTGAGTGATGATAGCGTTATCTGCCGTGTTACTTACTTACAGTTTCCAATTCAATCTACTTTTCTTCAATATATCGCTCACTACGCTGTACCAGAGTCATATCTATGGCTCTGGGCCACACGCACCAGCACTGCAGCGTACTATTTGACAATATCAGACACAGATAACTAATAATAACTGTGACTGCTGCTGCTGCTAATATCACGTCTCAAAAACCACGTCAAAATTGCACCAGATTTTCTGTACAGGTTACCTGCGGCCGTGGAACAGTCCTCTGATGGCAATGCAATATCACAGTATGTTGTGTACTTCTGGTTTGTGGATGTCATCATGTTTCCAGATAATGGAGCTAATGGGCCAGAATCAAAGAAGTCGTTGCTTCGTTGAGTTTTTCAGGTGGCAGCACTGGGGGTGAAGTTTGGTTTCTGTGACTGCATGCTTGTTATGTACGTGACTATCGGCTTAACGTAATTTACTGAAACAGACAGTTAACTCTGCGACGTCCTTTGTTTACATTGGCTTTCTGACATTTGTGGAGATAAAATGACTTAATGAAAAACAGGTAACAGCTGGTTCATTCAACAGTGGGCTCTTTACCCACGCCAACGCCAGTTACGTGGGTAGGGATTTTATCGGCGTTCGTCTGTCTGATTATCAACATGAAACCTCAAAAACCTCTGCAGCTAGGATCCCCAACCTTGACACAGACATGTTCCAGCTGTACTCGAAATCCATTTATTTGGGGGTTTAAACAGGGTTCCCACTATCTTTTGATATTGAAATTCAAGGACTTTGCAAGAACTTTCAAGAACCCCCAAATTTCATTTTCAAGGACCAATTCTCGATGGAAGTTTATAGCAATATTTAATGTTTATTCACGTGATGATGGTACAGTAATAAGGTAATACAACATGATATTTATTACTTTGCAAATGCTGATTCAGGCAACACACCTGGCAGACTGAAAGTCCATGTAGACAAGAAACTTGACAACAACAATGTTCAGTTACAAACTATTTACGTCATGATAAATTCAAGGACTTCAAGGACCTGTGTAATGAAATTTAAAGACCTTCAAGCACCTGTCCTCTTTTCAAGTACTTTCAAGGCCTTGAATTTAAAAGAAAAAAATTCAAGTACTTTCAAAGACTTTCAAGGATGCGTGGGAACCCTGTTTAAAAAGTCAAAGATCGAGGTTTCAAGGCACAAAAAATAATGCCGGCGTGTTTTTTTTGCACTCTCGTGAGTGCTGGCTTCTTCTAGTTCAATAAAATTTAGGTTGTATCATGCCTTTAGCATTATAACTGATCATACTAATGTAACCTTTTAACAATGTCCATAATATTTTTACAAGTTGAGTACTTGAAGAGTTCACAGACGTAAATAACCAAGTAAAGCAGTGTGATTACCAGAGGCCGAGTGGAGAACTGGTTGGCTGCATGTGCGTAGAAGCTGTACTGGAGTCGTAGGAACAAGTGAACGACGTTGTATAAGATGTCAACAGATAACACAAACAGTCGCGGCAAGTCGTCCAGCAGCTGAGCATTCAGAGCCTCGTACTCAGCTTTCACCCTCCGCAGCTCATCCTTCGTCTACATCACCATCACCACTCACAACATGGTGCAAACAATAGCAGACGTCACTCCCCATAGTTCAGCTGACCAACGCGTGTCTGTCCGTCCGTCTGCCTGTCTGTCCACTTGCTTATCTCAAAAAACCATACGTCCAATTTTCAAAAAAATCTTCTGTGCATGTTACTAGTAGCCGTGCATCAGTCCTCCTGTGACAACAATGCAATTCATTCATTCATTCATTTTATTTAATTCAGGCACGAGGCACACACACACACACACACACGTACACACACACACGCATGAAAAGAAGGAAGAAAAAAGAAGAAAAAGTAGTACACAGTCACTGCATGCATAAAATCTACCAAGCATAAGAAGCAATGTCCAGACAGTAAAACTAATCAATCAACAATACAAGCATGCATGCAACAACTAATGGGACTAGAAATATCATCATCAACCTTTTTAATCACGCAACTAGGCCTAAACCTATGATGCAACACTAACAGATAAATACAAAAACATAAAAACACACAAGTTAGACCAAAAGCAACATAGAAAAGCACATTTACAATGTTTAACTATGACATTGTCACAGTTCTTCCATCGCTGCTGAAACCTCAACTGACTGCTGACTAGAAAAGTATCAAACTGTTGCAATATCTTAGCAATATCTTACATACTTCGGGTTTTGTCACATTTTCACATTAATGAAGCCAATGAGCCAGAATCAAAGATGACGTTACGTGCCGTGGACTTATCAAGGTGGCAGCAGTTGCTGTCCACTATTGCAGGCTTGTTGTCTGGCCTCTACCATGTAATGAAACATGCTCCAGCTATTTCCAGTAGGACCCAGCTAAACCCGGAGAAACTCCAGAAAAAAGAACGCCAGTTAAACAAGATCACACTCCATTTACCCACGGAACCATTAACAATTCCCCATCTTTTCCACTTTTTCAAGGTAAGTGGTCACCATGCGTGCATGTGTGTGTGTGGAAAGGGGCGTACATGTAATAAGGTCAGGTTAGAAGTTAACAGGACAGCACGACAGCTGACCAGTCACGGTTAAATTAGCTGTTTAATGAGGTCAGTGCATTAATTAGATCAGGCCGTGTGAGTCGGTCACTAACGAGGTCAGCATACTGACCGTACTAATGGTCACATCGCCGTCCTTCAGGTTGCCGAGACGATACGAAGAGTTCTCGTAGTCGAGCAGTTTATCGTATCGTTTGCGGATGAGGTTCGACGGACCTTGAAACATGAGCAGCAAACTGTTGAGAGGCGGAATCACTTCCTGTTCCACGTCAGCTTTCTACACATACACACACACACATGGTGGTCCACGTGCATAGTCCTACCAGATTCCAGCTACATACGAGCTATAGGGTGACACAAAAATCAAGCCAGTTGACACTGTGAATTAAAAAGATGCCTAATATTTCTTAAGGGAATGCAGTGACATGTTTAAAGTGTGGTATGGTGGGACCAACAACAATTACTCTACTGGAAATTTTTTGCCAACTTCTCACGGTGTACGAATTTTGAAAATCGGTCGTAAGTAACATTGGTGCAAACCCATGCCCCAAAATAGTGTACTGGCAATTTTAAAATTCTAACATTAATTAATTTTAATTAATTTATATCAGTAACTAAAGACGATCAATTAATCAATTAAATTTAAAAAAACAGCCCAGAAAATTTACAACGTAAGCCGGTCCTGAAATGCTGCGGGTGTTGTTGTCCTAATATTCCAGCGACATCGTGGAGTGACGCTGGAGATGAAGATACTCACAAACTTGGCGAAGAGTCGGCTGCTGATGGTGCTGTTTGAAACACACAAGTCATCAATTGATGAAGAGTCGTCGTAGAATCGCTGTATGTTCACTGCAACTCGCTCAAAGTCCGTCAGCGATTCCTTAAATCACACACACACACAACACTATCAAAATCACAATCACAAAATGAATTTGTACAGTGCCGCTTACAATAATGGACAGCAGCGCTGAACAGAATAAAATGACATACAATACAATACAATAAAAATAACAGTACATTAAAAGCATTGATCGGAATCGCCTCAAAACTTTCCTTTTCTCCCGATCATTTCCTAACTAACTATTTTCCGTTTCTAGTTCTGTACGCCGTGTATTGTAGTGGTTTAGCAGTCTTGTACTTAGACCACTCTAAATAACTCTAATGTAATGTAATGTTATGTAATGTAATACCAGTTTTGGCAAACTGATGTAAAGTATGCAGCAAAGGTGACTCAGTGTCGCTGAGTGACGTGTTACTGTGTAGACGAACATAAGATTATATGCGGGTATAATTTTCTGTACTAAAACCCCAAATAAGAATTTTTTATGCCACAGGTCAATAGGCATGATAATTATTAATAACTGTGCAAACTAGAAAACATGCAGACCCACGTCGGCAACGACCGCAGGTAGCACAGCGGCGTATACGTTTGAGGAATATGAACCATGGTCACTAGCAGCCGTACAAATGTGACAGATTTTGTAACCATGTGACCTTGACGCTTGGGTCGATGCATGCCGAGTGACTGCTACAGTGACTGCTACGGAGTGTACATGTAACCGGCGTGGTTAACAAGTCAACGAGTCCTTGTACTCACGTCCAGCTGTTCCAAGTAAACTGAGATGTCTCGTGCAACGTTCTTCACTGCGCCTTCCAACATCTTAAACTTTGTCTCCTCCTCGTTGAATTTCTCATCCACTAACTGCAGCCGTTAACAGACAAATGTCACAACACACTTCCAAAAAACGTCGACCCTTAATGTGCAAAAATTCGGAAAACAGTGCAAAGTTGCCAATTTTGACAAAGTCACCGCATGACATGGGCAACTGAGACATCTCGTGCAACGCCGCTGCTCGAGCCGTCAGCGACACCCAGAAGTTTGACCGGGGCCTGTCACAGCTACTGCATGAGGACCTCCATTGGCTTGATGTGCCTCAGCGCATCGAGTATAAGCTCAGCGTGTTGGTGCACCGCTGTCAGTACGGCTCCGCTCCACAGTATCTCAAAGACAAACGTTCTCTGTTAGCAGTAACATACCCTTTCAAGGACTAAGTCGATAAAATTAACAGACAACTGATCATTTTTAAAAATTAACTAGTTGGTTCTTAACAACTAGCTAAATAACTAACCATTACAATATGCAGTCCCAGACTATACCAACTAATCACTTAAAACAACCAATGAGATGATATCAACTGCTCCACCATCACCAGCTCCATTCTGGTTCGCTGGTTCTTCCTGGGCTGTCTTCCTTCACCTGAGACTTCGATGACGAGTGACTGACACTGCCACTCAATCAACACTGTCAATGAACGGAAAGAAATGCTGTTTAACTGTTCGATGTGAAAAGAACATTGTGGCTACACCTGGTGAGAAATACCTGAGTGCCAATCATTTTGCGGCTAATACGATACAGCTTTTTCTTGGTGGAGTGCACTGACAGTCGGCTGATTTTGTCGGCCAGCTTCGCATCCTTCTTGTATTTCAACACTTCACGTGACAAAACATCACCAACACACACAGTCAAATGAACTCACTGAAAATTATAACCAAACATAAATGAAACAGATCAACTGATTTTTACTTCCACAAATATAATTATTATTAATGGCCCGCCTAATGGGCCAGTATTGTTTTGCATGCTGTCGTCTGTCGGCGTCGTCTGTAACACGCGTGGGCGGTCGGCCGCCACCAGGCCGGGTGCGTGGCAGGTCCGGCGGCCGACACTGCACGGCGGAACAGTCACCACGACGGACGACAAAACAAAATTACTTTAAACACTTGTTATTATTAACCAATCAACCACAAAGACATACAGAACAAAGCTTAAACAAAACACCAGTACGTACTGAAATATTTAATCAAACTAAACACCAGTATGTACCGAGATCTTTGCGTCTCTTGAACTCATTGATGGCTGCCGCAACTTCTGTCATGGCCGTCATGGCAACGACCAGGTAAGGCTTATCGACATGACTTTCATCAGTTACCTGTACGACCCAGAGCACAGCACACCTGACAGTTACACCACAGCAGTGTATCTGTGTGCGGTGTAGTGGCACGCCATGTCAGTTGTCAAACTTGTGATCAAGAGGTCGCGGGTTTGACTCTCAGTTTGGGCGCAGCTGTGTAACAACTTTGGGCAAGTGGTTCACACCATTGTACCCCTAACTTGATACTGATCTATGGGCGGTGATGCTCTGCAACTGGGAAGGCAACTGTAGGTCTGGCATCTCACTGGCCATGTGCTACAGACTTCAGTGCTCTAACCACCTGTCAGGCAAGGTCAAATCCTTCCCTCCTTAGTTTCACTTCTTCCTTCAAGACTGCCCTCATGGACTACTGCCCTGACTGTTTTTTATGAGCTACTCGATTTTTGTTTTTATTATTTCCTTTTTTCGTTTCTGTGCCGTGTGCTAGATTAAGCTGGCCATGTCGTTAGCTTTTGAGCAAACGTTTTTATACCATATCACATCGTATAAAACAGATGGGCACCTCACCTATGCTCTAATGGAATACGGCCCCTTTGCCCTCAGCTGTGTGTACAAAATGTAATAGCACAGGTTATTTATCTGCTCATAACTTCCATTCTCTATCCCATCCTTTTCTTACCCCTTCCCCATCTTTCACCAATCCTCTTCCCCAGTTCCTCTCTGCTTCAAACAGTCCTTGTGAGTTGTGACTACTCCTATCTGCCACTTACTATCCAATATCATTAGCCCATCCCATCACTCTTCCCCAACCGTCCCTCAACATCGTATAACAAGCAAGTAAGCAAGTGGCTGACCTTGATGAGTTCGTTGAGTAGCAGTGGATACTTGAGGACGCGTTGGACGGGTTTGATGAGAATGGAGCCGAGGTCAAAGACAGACATGTGCTGACGCATCTTACTCAGCATTTCATTGATGTAGTTCAACGCCTCATCATTGCTCTCATACTGCAACATATAGGCAACAACTACAACAAGCCAGCACTCACAAGAGGGCAAACACCCATGCCAGCACAGTTTTTGTGACTCGTAGATAGACAGATAGAGACATAGATAAGTTTATTTCTATAATGCCTTTAAATTTAACAGAGTCATTAGGCGCTTCTGTTGCCAAACAGATTGTTTTTCAGTGACTGTCTGAAGAAATCAAAGGACAGTCCTGGCCGCCGTAGTCCGGGTGGAAAATCGTTCCACAGTCGAGGACTGGCGGCCGAGAAACTGTTATCGCCAAGTATAGTATGTGTTCGCGGCACGAGCAGCTTCCGTGTATGACTGAACCAAAATAAATGGGTTTCCAGGACTCATTGTGGAACATTTGTATTTCAAGTTTGGTGATCCAAGCTGCAGTGTTTTTTGAGACGTCATGTGAAAAACCAGACACACAGTGCAGAACACCTTACTCCCATGAAGCCGTTGCCATGGGTAACAACAATAACAACAATACACATAACTGATGTCAGCAAGCAGTGATGAAGCTATGTCAGATTTAGATAGTGACTGGTGTACAGAGGGCATTCGATTATAAAAACACTTGCCCCAATTACCTACAGAATCAAGGGACAACTGATTAACGATAGATCACGTACACAATGACGACATCTGCTAAATAAGTGTGTACATGTTGTTAAAAACACGCCAAACTCATCGCATTCTCAACAATAATCCACCAGATTATCCAACACATAGGCATATCATCAATCTGCTCTGTGTAATATATGGACAAACAATAAACTACAGACTAATCATCGTACTGAATCGATAAAAACTTGAAAGCCACATCGACAGTCCAGCAGATGCTGAACAAATTCATCACTAAATGTCAAACCTTTTCGAGGACGGCAATGGCAGAGTCATGATTGCGACAATACTGAGCATAGACTCTTTGAATGTCGTCCTTCATGTCAGCAAAACACTTACCTACAAACACAAATCAACACTGCTCGTTCGTTCGTTTGTTATTGCGGGCAGGGGTCCAGCCTACTCTGGACCCCAGCGCTGAGACCTTTATGTCGGTCCAATGCGCCAGCCCAGGGAGAGGAGGGGAATTGGTAGGTCTGTGCGGTGTATGTGCGAGTTGTGTAGGGTTGAGGAAGGGTTAAGTAGGCGTGAGCAGCTTGTCAGGTATTTCTAAGCGTGCCTCCTCTAGGCGTGGCCTACTGTCT
>Ga0209780_1002344_pt1 | contig 13400 bp, 9 predicted proteins | sample WorMetexBAHAMAS2_FD_187384 | JGI IMG/M metagenome (GOLD analysis project Ga0209780, IMG submission 187384) | Marine gutless worms symbiont microbial communities from Max Planck institute for Marine Microbiology, Germany - Inanidrilus exumae... | ecosystem: Host-associated > Annelida > Digestive... | reverse complement strand
AGCTGCAATTAGATGTCTCTTACCTCAGTTAGAGGTGGCGCCATCTGGTGAACGCATATGAAGGAAAGGCAGGCATGGTGTATTTGCAGGTAAAACTGTGTGATCCATGCCTGAGCGCTTTGAGATAATACATAGTATATAAATGGCGCTATATCAATACGCTTCCTTTCCTTTCGGGGGCGGGGGAGAAAATTCCCCCATGCAGGCCTCTAATATGAACACATCTATACACAAAGAGTGACTTGAGTGTCGACTGCTTCCCATGACGAGTCACGTTGAGTATGCGCCATCTACTCAACGAGAGCATGCTCGTAGAGAGCTTCTACTTCAGTGTTTTTAGTCTTGAGTCACTGTGTATTTCTTGCAGTGTGATTTTATTAAATGAGTCATCAGTTGTGGTCAAAGTAACAGGCAAATACAACGTTTTCAGGAAATGCTACGCCAGTGCTGCATTTTCCATGCGTTCTAACCACTACAGGCCAGCGGATAATGCCTTTAATGATGACTTTGATGAAGATGATAATATCATCATTATCAGCAGCAGCAGCAGCCGTTGCAGTGCGTTGGGTGACGGTGGGTAGCGTGGCGTGTAGCAGCTGTTGCATTGCCAGATCGACATTTATCACCCGTCATTGTCCCCGGTCTACGCGACAACTACATCAACATTTTCACTGTATAGACCTGAACTGAAGCCGACACATTATGTACGCAGGTGGGCTACATCAAGAGTTAACTACACCTGTCCGCCCAGCCGTTCAATGAAGTTAAGTCCGCTCAATGCTTCGATAGTCAATGCGCGCGCATGCCATCGCCTGTTTGAATAGTCGCCGATGCCTGATCAATATGTGGTCAGACAGCTGCATAACAGTAGGAACAGCTGGTAGTCAAACCCGTGAGACCTAGTTCTCGACTACATTTTTACAACAAACTCCACATGGCAGTAGAAGCTTTAGTATCATAATATAGCTATTTTGTGTATTTATTAATTAATTACTGGCAGCAGTGCGCACAGTGCATAACGCCAGTATTTCAGTCACTCTGGGGGTGTTTTTTTTACCGCGCGACGCTATGCTAGCGCGGTATAGGCGGTCGTCGTTTGTCCGTCCGTCTGTCACAAGCCGGCACTGTACCAAAATGGCTAAACGCAGGATCATGCAAACAACGCCATACGATAGCCCAAAGACCTTAAGGTTTCTGATGCCAAATATTTCGGCAAAATTCTGATGGGTTCACTGGACTGGGTCACCCCCAACGGGGGGACCAAATAAAGGTGGGGTAGGTTCAAATCCGCGATTTTCGACCAATAACTCGCTATATTTCAAAAACGGTGCAAAATAGAAACATAGTTAGTATAAAATGCTAATAGGAACTTGCATGTGCTCTATCAAATGGCGCTATTTTCAGTGCCCTTGAGTGACCCCTGACTAGCCAAAAACCGCCCCATTTTCGATATTTTGTATCACTTTCATATCTTCGTAGTGGATGGAGAGACACAGACTTTAAATTTGGTAGTTAGCTGGATCATAGTAAATGATAGCTGCGGATGACAAATCATCACAGAAAAGGGCATAGTCATCACATGAACCATTTAAATTTTGCTGGGCATCAACCATATCTCTGGAACGGCTGAAACTATAGTCACTAAATTTTGTACGCATGTAGGCCGTGTCAAGTCCCACCATAGTGATAACGAATAAACCTTTAAAGAGGCATGAAAAGGTCAGTTTCAATTGTGGGCCCCTCAACGATACCTCTGCAACACACGCCGGAATAGTATCAACATGGCTAAACGTAGGATCAAAACAAGAATTTTTAGATTTTGTTTGGCCTTTCATTTCTTCGTTGTAGATAACTGTAGACAATTCAAATTTGCTATGTGCATTGAACAGCAAGTCCAAGTCTACAGATGACAAACCGTCCCTGAAATGGGCGTGCCCACGTCACGTGACCCATTTTAAATTTTTAGTCCCCTAAGATATCTCTGGAACGGCTTAAGCTAGAGACTTCAATTTGGTGTGCATGTTGATCATAGCAAGTTCCAGCCTACAGACAACAAACTGTCCCTGAAAGAGGCGTGGTCACTGTCATGTAACCTCTAACTTTTCGAAAATAAGCAATAATATCTCTAAAATGGTACAAAATAGCCTCATAGTTTCAGCCATTCTGGAGCTAAGATTGTGGGCACTGAGCCATTGAAACTGAACAAGAAGCTCAGCTATCGCAGAGGGACCGCACAATGCACTATATTAGAGTTAAATCGTGCTGTGTTTCACCGTTTCACGAGGTATGTGAGTTAGAAAGGTTTCATACAGCAAAAGTGACCTTCAAGGGCATTGACAAAGGTTGAAGGGTGCCATTCTATAGGCCACATATGACTTCCTATTAGACTTCCATTGCAACCATGTCTCTATCTTGCACCATTTCTGAGATACTCTCACTTATTACCAAATGTTTAAAGAGGTCACATGACCGTGAGCACATCCTTTCTCGGGTAATCTATCACTCGTGCACTGGTACACCTCCGTTGATTGTGACACAATTCATTTCCAAACGATCCCATTTTCGAAATTTTTGTATCGCCTTCCATAACTTTTTTTGTGGGAGGAGACATAGACTTCAAGTGCTAACCCACGGATGGCAAACCATATCAAGTCCCAGCATACAGATGACTAATCACCCTTAAAGATGATATGCAACGATTTTTTACCAACTTGATTAAAAGTAGTTTCTAGCTGCTTACTGCAATATAAACCCGTCTGTGTAACAAAATTTTGATAAATTATGCCGTATAAATGCTAAAAATTACAAGTTTATTGGTCCTTTTGGTATAGCTATTCTTCGGCATGTGTGACGTCATACCTGGATACACTTAATTTTAACTGTTTTGTTTTCGTTGTTATGCGTTATTGAGATTAGATAAGAAGTTAATTTTACCAGAACCTATTTCTACGTCATTATGCGTATGTGTTGTGTAATGTTCATTCAAAACTTCAATAGCTTGTTCCCTCGTTTGTTCACCTGGAATGACGTCATCACTTGCAAAAGTAAACAAATCATCCGGTGCGCACTTTCTGGCACTTTTTCTAAAATTTCCTAACTTTTTGATGTTCCTTAATATTATGGGCAATTTACTTTAACAACCAAAAAAATCATTGCATATCATCTTTAAAGGGGCGTGGACAGAATCATGTGAACCACTTTAGAAACTGGGGGGCTCCAATGATATCTCTGGAATGACTGAAGCTAGAGTTGTGAAACTGTACACACGGGTAGAGTATATTAAGTCCCAGCTTACAGATGACAAACCACCCCTAAAGTCGGTGTGGTCAGGGTTACGTGACCCATTTTCACTTTTGACGCCCACAATAATATCTCTGGAATCACCAAAGCGAGTGTCGCCAAATTCTATACAGTTGTAGAATATATCAAATACCAGCCTTTGGATGACAAGCTAGCCCTAATGGGCATGGTCAGCATCACGTGACCTGCTTTCTAATTTTGACCCCAATTCTTATCTTTTGAATCGATGAAGCTAAGCATTTCCAATGTCGTGTGCTGATTGACAATTTGACACAGAGCAATATTAGTTGATGTATGACAGAGTACCCCAGAAAGGTATGTGTTCAGCGTCACATGTGAATGCAGCCGTTTCTGCGGCCTCTATGAGTAGGGTTGAACGATTATTACATTCTCGCCCACTAACTTGTTGTTAGGCCTACATTTAACAGAAGTCAGACAATAACGGCTTGCATGGCCCTGGATAACGCTTGCTCAATGTCGTCCGCGGACTGTCTTGGTCCCGGCTGTCGACTGTCCCTCACTAGCAGATGATAAGAATGACAGTGTTCTCAGAGAGGATTGTGACACAATTCATACCCCAGTAGCCGAATGGTTGGCGGCGAACTTTCTGCAACTATTATTGGTCAGTATGCGGGGTCTCTTGGCTTCCATAAGTACCTGTTGGCACCCGTTGACAACAGTTCGGCCGTCAGCGTACTGGGTTGGTGGCGTGATAACGAATCAGTGTATTCGACGACGGTTGTTGTCGCCCGCGGCTTTCTCGGTGTACCAGCAACTTCATTACAGTTGGAGAGGATCTTTTAAGCTACCGGGCGTCTCATCACAAAACCGAGATCGCCGCTCCTCCCCGTCCCATTCAAGTCCCGGGAAAGGCCTATCGATACTTGGAAAAACAATTTGCCCGCAATCACATCTCCGGAATGGCTGAAGCAAGAGTCGCCAAATTTTGTACGCAGGTAGAGTGTAGGTATAGCGTTGGTTTTGGGACGACAAACAACCCCCCCCCCCAATGGGCATTACTCATGTCTTTGGAACTGGCTTTTCAAATCTCGTCTGCTGGTTGATGCCGAGGAGTACTATTGCATGCACGATAGACTACCACTTAAGAAGATGGGTTCAGGGTCATGTGCCATTGTTAAATTTGGTAAATAAGTGACAATATGTCAGATACAGTGTAGTTTAGAGATGTAAATACATTAGAGGTGTAGATAATCACGGCAATCACAATGACCTAGAGTGACCTTCTGGGTCAATCATTCACCTGCTGCAGGCTTGATAAGATGTCAACTGACATAGTGCTGCATCACGCAGACCCTCTGCAATAACTGAGCTTCTTGTTCTGCAATTACTATTTGTACTATTAATCCAGGAGATTTAAGACATTTATCTTAAGAAATTTCAAAGATGAGGATTTTCAAAGTCGGATACATATTGCCTTATCTAAAACACGCCAGGACGATGCCGGGACAGTACTTCAATCGCCAAATTGAACCTACTCCACCTCTACAGTATTTCACACCTCCATAGAAGTGATTGCAAACGGGGAATTTGCAGAAATTTTTGGCATCAGAAAACTAGTCACTGGGCTATCGTACAACATTGTTTGTGTGATCCTCATTATGCTTACGTCATCCCGGCTTGGCTTTAATGTGGTAATTGCTCACTGGACGGCAGTCTCACTTAGTACAGCATCACAACTGTTCCGGCATCTCTGACGGCGTTTCTGTCTGGTATACTCTCCCGGCAAGTTTTAGACAAGGCCACACATATAACCTTGTTGTTGCAATTTCAATTAATTAAATAAATTTGGATGAATTTTCGAGTCCAAATTTAGTTCAGTTTGACTGAATTGTGACAAACCCAAACTGTGTCAACTTTAATCGAAATGAGCATCCTGCATCTCTGTACAGGTATTATTCTAGAAACAAGCCGTCACGCCGCTCTGCGGCGGGACGGGATTTCTTGTACCCGCCCGCCCGCCGGACCGTCTGCCCTTGTAAGCCACGCCGCTGGCGTGACATCGCGATTTTGGCTTGCCCACTGCCACCTGAGCCCTCTATTCCCACCTGCAGCCTGTCTGCGCTCACTGCCTGCCGCCCAACCCTTGCCCGTCTGTCCACGTAAGCCACGTCCATGACATCTTCACAATCAGATTATTATATTTATATATATAGATTTGTGATGGAAATGACATCACTGTTATGGCTGTCACCTTTTTTGGGCCTTTTGACAGTCACCCGGTAATACTAAAGACATCAGGTGACGTGGATGAGACTCAGGGAATGCTTTGTAGGCGGGCAACGCCATGCAGCCGTTGCTTAATTTCAAAGAAATCGGCACTTTCTCAGATGCCCGATGTCTTTCAGGCCAATGTGTGAACTTTGCTGCAACCTGCATCCACTTTTAGCTTTTTTCTAACACTGCCAGAGGTCAGTAGTGTCATCGATGCCTACGTCGTTTACTACAAACTTAGTCGCATGTTTATAATCAAACGATTAGAACTCCCTTGCATGTGCAGTTGTCAAAGCTCCCGCCTCCAACGCATTCCCCGAGTCTCGCCTGCGTCGCCTGATGTCTTTAGAATGACCACTGTCAACGGTTTGGCCTGTCAACATTTTGAACTGCACCGGTAGCTGGCGGTAGGGTTAGTGTTCAGGGTGAATGATGGACACTTCGCCTACAGGACACTTTGCCTACTGGACAGTTCGCCTACTGTTTGGTCATTTCGCCTACTGGTCATTTCACCTATGAGACATTTAGCCTACTAGACATTTCGCCTACTGCCTGGACAGTTCGCCAATAGATTGCTCTTCATTTTACCAACAAGACTGCCAGAGTAAAATAAATTCAGATGTGTAATATCTATAGGCGAACTGTCCAGGCAGTAGGCGAAATGTCTTGTAGGCGAAATAACCAGTAGGCGAAATGACCAAACAGTAGGCGAACTGTCCAGTAGGCGAAGTGTCCCATAGGCAAAGTGTCCAGTTACCTTCACGGTTAGGATCAGAGCAGGATTTCCCGACATGGTGTGAAATTGTACGTCGGGTTCCCCACATGCAGACACATCCTTTATTGACATACACAATACTGTCAGGCAGTCGGTAAAAAGCATACAGCGTAAAACGTAAACCTGCAACAGGTAAAAAGCGTACAAAATTCAGCGAAAAATATTACGGTTACTGTGTCGGTTAGGGTTAGCGTTACGGTTAGTGTCTGTTTACTTTGACTTGTTAAATTTTACGCCGAATTTTTACGCTTTTTACCCGTTGCAGGTTTAGGTCACCCGCAACGAACACAATACTAACCAACTCAAGTCCCAAGTGCCGACAATCGTTGCATGAACCCAGGAAACGAGGAGGTTGCGCCATTTCCACACGTCATCCTCACGTACAGACTTCGGACTGACGGATCGTACGAAAAAATAATTTAATGACTGGAAGAAGACGACTGCAATTGCAATGCCGGTATAACCATAGACGAGAGGTATGGGTTCCAACAACTCAAAATTAACTAACGGGCCTTCCGCCACTGTTTCGGCAGACATGTTGCTATACTTTTAATTTCCACAACGACAACCTGCTAACGACTCGAATAACTCTGCACTGCGCAACTAACCAAACATACTACATATACATTCACACGGGCTCCTCCGCCATTAACGCAGAGAGCTATGAACAAGAACACTAGGGGAACGCAAAAAGGGGGCACCAGCGATCAGTGCTTCCACTCTCTATATTTAAAAATCCCATGATCTTGCTACCAAAATCCCGAGATTCAAAAATTCCCAAGCAACAATAAACAAAATTTACTTGCCTTGTGCATCTTTGTAATTGGGGATCGCAAAGGCTTCAAATTTGATGTACAGGTTGAATATGCAAGTCACAGCCTACGGTCGACAAACCGTCCCTTATAGGGGCGTAGTCAGATCATGTGACCCATTAAAAATTTTGGGGTTCCAAACTTCCAACTTCCAGTTCCAATCATTTCACTGCAACGGCTAGCGATGCAAGATTTCATGAAATTTTGTCGTCGTGAAAATTTCAATGAAAAATTTCATGAAATATTGCTTCGAAAATTTCCTAAAAGTTCATAAAATTTTTGAAAGTTTAAAACACGAAATTTTCAACTCACATCTCTTAGATCTCTAGCAACGGGCTGAACCTAAAGTCGTCAAATTTTGTACACGGGTAGGCTATATCAATTCTAGCAACAGGATCACCCACAAATGGTCACGTGACTGTTTAAAAATTTTGCCGTTTGCAACGCAGCGCGTCGCGCGGGTTCGTCAGAAACGGCTGACTGAAAGCGCTACTTGTTGACTTTCAGTTTCGAACTTTAGTTTGTTTTCCATGTATCGCTGCATTTACTTCGTGTAATTGTTTCCGTGAGGATATACGAATACGATTGTTTGGAGTAAAGAACGTGGGTAATATTCTAGACCTATATCACTTTTGAAATTTCGAATAGAACATACGCTAAAATTATCTCTTAATGGCTGACAGACACTTCGAACCCAAGGGGGCATGCTAAACTGCAGGTGAGGCGGGCATAGACGTCCGTTAAGTTAGCATCAACGGTATGCGGATTATGCCGCATACCGTTGGTTCTAACTTAACCGACGTCCTGGACAGCCGGGACACTCGATATGCCGTACCAAGTGAGACCGTCTCCTGTCAGGAGCACTTATGACTAATAAGCGTTGCCGGGACGATGGGTGAAGCATGGTTAGCCAGCCACCTGTATACAGACTTAAACAAGCCGAGCTGACGACTGTTTATTACCCCGACTAAAACCAAAACTGACCGACCAGGTTTACATGACATTAGCCAACAACAGTACATGTACAGTTGAGTGCGTTAGTGCTTTGCTTCTTGCGTTCAGTTTACGTTTTGTGTGTAATAGATGTAGCAATATTTAGTGACTGTAGTGTTAGTGCATTTCTCTGAATAACAATAAGATGCGTCGATTGTGAACAGTGAAGAACGCGCGCGTCGCTTACCCATGTCGCGTGTGCTGCAGCGACTATAGGATGGAAGAAGAAAGCATCCAGGAATTGAAGCATATAAAGAAGTTAATATTAGTAAAACATAGAAATCGACATAATTTTTGACGAACGTTTTATGTATGAATATATTTCTTGTTCAGATGCCAATATATAATGAAGAAATATCTGCCAAAGCCACTTGATGACTGTTCCAGCTTTGACAATGGTGAGACGGTCTCACTTAGTCCAGTGCTTGTCTCGGCTGTTCCGGCAGTTTTTAGACAGCTTCCCGGCTGTCCTGTATTGCTCCTGATGCGTAACGGTCAACGGTCTCGGTCTCTCGTGTGTCCCGGCTGTCCCAGCAGGTTTTAGACAGACCCGTAGGGGCTCATGGCTTATGGTCAGGGGTCGAAGCCCCTTGAGCTGAAAGCATTTTAGCTTTGCACAAGTGCGAAATGAGGCGCAAATTTATCCATTTTCTGTTATCATGTGAACTGATCAAATTTTTTTTTTGAAAGAATATCGTTGCATTTCTGTCGTTTTATACACAGAATGACAGAATTATTTTGTGTTTGAAACCGCTCAGTTCTTAGAAACTTGTTTCAGTTTTAGCTAGAAGCCTGGCTGCAATATACATTTATATTGATGAACCTTTTATTTAAGGCCGGGTTTTAGAGAGAAAGGTGGCGCAGTGGGTAGAGCATTGGACTTGCGATCAACAGTTTGTGGGTTCAAATCCTACTCGGGGCAAAAGCTGTGTAACAACCTTGGGCAAGTTGTTCACACCTATGTGCCTCTGTCACCGAGCAGTATAACTTGGTATCGGCCAAGGGGCGGTGATGCTCTGCAGCTGGGAAGGTAACCACAGGTTTGGCGGAAAGTAATGGCAGCCTACCGCCGGGTGGATGACTTATAGTCACCTGTGGGCTGACTGCCTGTACACCGGGATCAGCTCTGGGCCCAACGCTCTGTAATGAGTATGGGAAGCCTTTTTAGGCGGGTGACATGGATGAAAGGAAACTGATGAAACTGCTGTCGACCAGTTCACTGGTTCGTTCACTTTATTAGCAGCCACTGAAACTGGTCTGATGGTAACTTGCAGATGTTTATCACTGAACCTGCTCGGCTAAGGTATATAAACTCTGGATGGCAGAGATGGCAGAGTCTGTCATTTCCTTAAATGTCGTCAAGTACATTAAGTCTGTTGTGTCATTGTGTAGTCACTTTAAAGGCAACTATTGTGTTACTGGTTTAGGTCTGCTTTGAGAAACGTCTGATACTTTATAATAATAGCAGCTAGATGGCAGTAATATAAGCAGTTTCTGTGGTTGCAGTTTGAATGTTTGACTGGTGTGTCGTTGGAAATGTCCACGTTTATTCCAAGAGTGATGCCACGGCTTACAACACTGCCGTAAGCACTTCTTGATCTGAAGTTTTTGAGTGAATAGTTTCTGGATCACTAGCTAGTTATTGCACTGTTCATCGATAAGTCATTGATAGTGATTAAAACAAGATGCATAAAACAGTTGTAGCTGTTTTTTTCTTTCTCGTTGAATCGACCATTTTCCCTAGTTCACCACATATTATGCCGAGTCCTTCAAACAACAGTGCTGAGATAGTTTTTATTTGCCATGTTTACTATTTTTTTGCAGATGACATCCTTCAGTAAATGCTATGTAACTGTCCTGTTCGTTAGTGATGTACCAGAAACATACATTGTGTATGAACAAGAAAAACAAGAATAATATCAGCTAGATGGCTGTAATGTAAGCATTGATTGAGCAGTGAATGTTTATTGTATGCCGTAGGTCGGCACGACAGATGCAGGTGGTGCTAAAGCAACATTTGGTAAGTGTTGTATATTATGTGAACAGTTATCAAACCTGCCATAGGCAGGTTTGGTATTGAGTGTCACCCGATTATTAAGAGCCGCACTGACCAAATTCCGTGTGTATGTATGTGTGTGTAACTACTCCTCCCAAACCACTGAACCGATTTGCATAAAAATTATACCATCAAATAGAGCGTCTTATGCTGATTGCTATAGGCTACTTAGATTTGAAATATTTACCCCCACCATATTTAAAACAAAAAACCCATTTCTTGTGGCCCCGAAATGTTAAACCAACGGGAAATAGAGGACTCCATATCTCAGCAAGTAATTGAGTTAGAAAGCTAAAATTTGGTACGTGAACAGATATGCTTAGGAGCTTCAACAACGATGAAAATTTTTCCGCTAGGTGGCGCATACACACAACCGCGACGCCATCTTGGATTTTGGGACCCCCTCATATCTCAGGAAGTAATTGAGACGAAGCTGACTGCCTGTATTCGAAGCCTTTACCTTTATGCTGGGACTTAATATAACCTACCTGTGTACAAACTTAGGCAACTCTCGCTTGATTGTGGGCATCAAAATTGAAAGTGGGTCATGTGACCTTGACCACGTCCATTCCAGGGATGGTTTGTCATCCGAAAGCTAGGACTCAATATAGTCTACCAGTATGCAAAATTTGACAACTCTAGCTTCAGCCATTCCAGAGATATCATTGGAGGCCGCAAAATTTGAAATGGGTCTTGTGTCCCTAACCATGCCCCCTTTAAGGGTGATTTGTCATCCATTGCTGGGACTTGATATAGCCTACCTGTGTACAAAATTTGACGACTGTAGCTGCAGCCGTTCCAGCGATATGGTCAATGCTCACTAAAATGTAAATGGTTTACGTGACCTGACCACGCCCCTTTCAGGGACGCTTTGTCGACCATGGGCTAGCACTTGCTACAGACAATCCATGTGTCAAATTTGACGTCTCTACATCTACCTGCTACGGAGGTATGAAAGGCGATAAAAATGTGGAAAATGGGATGGTTTGTGGTAGTTATGGGCCACCCAAAGTCACTGAAAATAGCGCCATTCGATGGAGTGCGTACGAGTTCCTATTAGACTTCCGGAGTAACTGTCTCTATCTTGCACTGTTTCTGAGATATAGTGAGATATTGGTGGAAAATTGTCTCTTCTAACTTACACTACCTCTGTTTGGCGTCCACGTTTGGGGTGACCCCATTGGAATTTTGCCGAGATCTTTGGCGGCAGACGCGTAGAGTCTGGGCTACTGTTTAGCCGTTTTGACACAATACTGGCATATGATGGACAGACAGACGACAGCGTATACCGCGCTAGCATAGCGTTGCGCGGTAGAAAGCATTTGGTATCAAAAATTTTAATGGTGTGGTGCATTTGACAGTTGACAGGTAACAAATGTACAAGTAGGACTGTGTCTGCTGCACTGCATATCTGCTCATCATCATCATCATATTCGTTTATTTGTAACGTGACAGAACGCATGCCAGAACAAGAGAAATGTAAACGACAATGTACACGTCACATCAAATAATGTCATCGATAGTCTCCTGAACTGTTCCATAAGTAAGTTGGCTAGACGATTACATACTGTAAGAGCACTGTATCTAGTATGGGTTTTCATATTTTTTTATGTTGCCTGCATATTAATTGATATCATATTACTATTAGCTGTAAACTGCTTTTGCTACAGGCCTCATCACCAGTTGAATCAGATGAGGAAGTTTTAATATCAGAAGTTGATGATAAAGGTGTTTTCACTATGAACAGACCAAAGGTCCTTAATGCTCTCAACATAACTATGATTCGACGTATGACTGCACAGTTAAAGGTAGGTTTGATTTGCAGTAACACATAGATTATACTGCTAACTGTTTTGTTTACAGTTTGTGCTTTTAGGATTCATGCTTTTCTGCACTGGAATGCAATAAAGTGCAAAATTACTTGTTTTACAAATGTCAGGGTTCGTACAGACTGTGGAAAGTCCTGGAATTTTATTGTTCAGTATTCCAGGCCCTGGAAAGTCCTCGAAAAAGGCACAGGTTTTGGTAAGTCCTGGAATTATAAACCAGCTGTTCTGGAATTTTTAGTTCTGATTTGAGTAGTCGCTAAGCAGATAAGCAATTCCTTTTAATACATTGCCACCTTTTGGGTCAAACCGAGTATTAGAATTACCTTTATACTGTTAAATAAAATAATACAAACTTAGGTATTGCATTTCCGCTTCTTTGCTTTAATGCAGATACACTGATAACTGATTTTGTATATGCACTTTTTTGACCTCATGCAACTCATGTTTGTGAATGGAACGGGTCCTGGAAAACCCTGGAAAAAGGATGTTAGAGTCCTGGAAAATCCTGGAATTTGGTCTTTGCTAGTCCTGGAATGTCTGTACGAACCCTGAAATGTGTAAAATTATGCTAACGTGTCTGTGGTGTGGGAATTTGCACAGAAATGGGAGCAGGAGTCAGCTGTGAAGTTGGTTGTTATCAAGGCTGCTGGAGGCAAAGCATTCTGCTGTGGCGGCGACATCCGAGGTAGCTGTCAAATTGAACAAGTTCGTAAAATGTTCACATGCAGAATTTACTTCCTGGTACTGTGTTTACTTAGAGGTCATTTTTCTGATTTCTTGCCCTTAGTGGCGACGCGTTAATTGATCAAGTTGAAATTTGGCATAGAAAAGCAGACCCGTGCATGGGTGTTGTTATGGATTTTTTTTATAGATAAATAGAAAATCATATGCGGTTTTATAAACTTAACTATTTTTTTGCACTTAGATTAACCTGTTAATTAAATTTTCATGTTTCTCTGTATCGGACTAGTAGTGCAGTGCCTTTGAACTGTTGCTTTTGTTTTTTTGTGTAACTTTTAATTTTATTTCATAGAATGATTGGAACTTCCACTTTCCACTTGCTCACTTTTGTTCATTATCTTACAACAACTTGATCTTTACTTACTTGATTGTGTTTAGTTGTTGATCGTTGTCACTATTACGTGGAGTAATAGGCCATTGGCCATATTCCTATGATAAGCACCAAGTAGTTATCAAGTCAGTGACTTAGCAATATTCTGTATTCATTGCTTAGACTGCCTACAAGTTCCTATTAAGCAACATTGTCGAATGCTACAAGTCGAACGATTCTTTTGACAAAGTCAAATGTTGCTTCAACATCGTTGCCGTTTTCGGCAACAATTTTAAACTACATTTCATCCTTTTGACAAAGTCAAAAGAAATTGAACAATGACCGTGTTCAC
>Ga0209780_1002343_pt1 | contig 13401 bp, 14 predicted proteins | sample WorMetexBAHAMAS2_FD_187384 | JGI IMG/M metagenome (GOLD analysis project Ga0209780, IMG submission 187384) | Marine gutless worms symbiont microbial communities from Max Planck institute for Marine Microbiology, Germany - Inanidrilus exumae... | ecosystem: Host-associated > Annelida > Digestive... | reverse complement strand
ACATAGTTCCCTGGGTTCACACGTCAGCCCTGCAAACGACATCTTGATCAGCAGCAAAGACTCAGGTGGTTCGGACAACCCCCAAAATTGTCACTTTTTCTTTGGGGATCGGGCCCCATCTAGTACATGGTTCCCAGATGGAATCTCGATCGGTTCAGCCGTTTTTGCAGGGCTCATGAACATTACTAACACACAAGACCGACACACAGACTCACCACACTACTCCCTGTGTAGCAATAGGCCGCCATCACCAAGTGTGCATAGATCTGATAATATAGATTGAAAAAGAGGTGAAGTAATGTGCATGCTATTGCTGTGTATTTGATATGTCTGCTACGCAGTGGATTTCCGTGTGAAGACCAGCTGACTACAGCCACGTGGTCTGCAAGTGTCTCACATCCAGCCAATAGCAGTAAACCTTGTTCTTGTGATTTTGGCTTCCAGCAATGTCCACCTGGTCTGTATACCGTCATCACTGATCATCACAGTATTTGCTGTATTATGCATATTTATCCCAAATACAGCTCATATTTTAACTTTGGAGTAATTTTTGTAATATTTTGTGGCATCTAAGTTGTAATTGGGTTTCTCTTCCTCTCTTTTATCTTTTGATAATTTTTTGCACATTGTTTATCTTACTCTTTCTTATCTCTTTATGCTTTGATAACATTTTTTGTGGCATTGAGTTGTCTGAATCATTGAATGTGCTGTTATTCTGTTAAGAAACTACTCACTCATTCGCACAGTAAGAATTGTGCTGAATGTAGTTACTGCGAAACGCAGTTTTGCAGTGTTCCATTTACAGCTGCAAAAGCAAATGTGATAATTTGTGCCGTTATTGTAAGCATATACTTTGATGTACATTCAGCTTTCAAATATGAATAGTGTTAGATTTGTGTTGGTATTCTGTGCCAATGTAAAGTGAAGTGAATGTGCCGCTGTTTCAGATGCAGCTGGGCCAGAGCCACCGAAGCTGCTGCTTCCAACAACAGACTATCTTTATAATATGACAGACAGAAATATCAGCCTGTGGCTGGTCAAGACAACAGAGGATTACCGGAAGAAAAGGTGTGTTCACGTGTTTCTTTACATATCTGTGTATGTTTCTTTCTGCTGATGTGTTTGTTGCTATTGTTGTAAAGTGTATATAGACAGGTTCAGATGCAAGCTTTTGTTAAATATCTAGTTGAACAATACTATCAAACCAGTTTTGAGAAAGTGTTGTGTGATTTTTCAGTTAGTTTGCAATATGAACGAACACATTCATATGAAATTAGCTGCAGTTGTGTTCTGTGTTTAAAAGAACATTGCGTGATCTTTGTGACATGTTCTACAAACAGATGCGAATGATTGGGTGAATAAATTTACAGATTATGAAGTGGAGGGTGTAAGACCCAGAGGCAGACCAAAGAAAACCTGGAAAGGCGTTGTGGAAAAAGACTTTCATACTCAACAACTAAATAAGGAGGATGCTACTGATCATAGTGCATGGAGGAAATTAATTGAAGACATTGGACATTAGCCATAAGGCTAGGAAGTGAGTGGATGAATGTTTTTCTGGCACTGGCTCACGCGGGTTATCCTGGATAAATGGCCGTTGAGTGATTGTTGTTGTTATTGATGATGTGTGATTTCTTAATCAATTTGCAATATATTGCATTTTGAGTGGTTTATGAGCCTACTTGATGCTTGTTTTGCTGTGCAGGTATGGAGGATTGTTATTTGGTCAAGAGAACACACTGGTCCCTGACAATGAGACGCAGTTGAGAGATGTGCTTGACAGAGTGGCTTCAGCATTGAAGTTTGATCCCCAGCTGTTGAAAAATATGACCATCGGAAATGTTGTAGAAGATATTTCAGATGTTTTTAGACGACTGGTTACTCGAAAAAATGTGAAAGTAAGTCTTTTACAACTTATTTAAGTTTTACCCTTTAAGTACCAAACCAAGGGAGTGGCTACGAAGAACCTCTCTGAAATTACCTGTTCTGTGTTTGCAAGGACTTTGATCATAATTTCACACAGTTTGTTAATGATATAATAATAGCAGTTATCTCACTTATAAACACGCCTAGTGTCAAGGAAATCTTGAATTGGAAGTGTGGGCAGTCACCGGGTGTCAGAAGCTGTGAATCATTTCTAGACAGCTTTAGATGCAAGCTTAGACGTGCAGTAGAAACATTTAGTATCATTTATCTTATTTCTGAATTATGTAAAGTGTGTCTAAAAAAACAAACACTCGACTTGACCATAACTTCAGCAAATCTGGACCGATTTATGAAATTATTTCACTGCCAAATTCCAGAGGAAATATTGTATACAAGTATTGTAAAGATTCTCCACCCCACCTTAAGTATGTTTCTACTCTACCTTGTGAAACTTGGCAATTACAATTGCTGCCGATTTCAATGGTGTATTGCATGTGATACCTCAGAATTTATCTTGCAAGATATAAGGCCGCTTTAAAAGCTCAGATCTGAATGTTATGACTACAAAATCTGAAAAACAATGCAGCAGTGATTAAAAGACGGTCCATGATGCCAGCGAACTAAAGCAGTGAATGATTGACATGTAACATTTTCTGCAGCAGACTGTCATTGATGAAGCTTGCACCAGTGAATGGTGTAAACGTCTGTAAGCTTGTGATTGTACCAGAGATGAACGTTATCATCACTTACTTTTACTTTTGCACTATGTATCAGGTAGGTGGACTGCAACAGGTATGAATTACAAACACTATTGTCAGCTTCTGATGATGTTGAAGTTGTTTGTTGCATAAACTTCAAGGAGTTTGTCGTCAAATCATATTTCTGACATTCTTGCATTATCTGCATTCTGTGTTTCACATATCGCACAAAAATTAAGTAAATCGTCACTGTGATATTTTAGTGGCGTCTGTCATCTAATTATTGCTCAGTTTTGTTTAGTTTCAAGTAAAACCGATTAATTTTGATGATATGAGTAGCAGTTCAGCCGTTATTTTAGATTTTTGAATTTCGCTACGTAGTGTATTTCATGAACACCTTGAACAATTTTGATAAAACTGACAGGATATATTCACTAGCCCCCCTACTGATGACTTGATTAGATTCTGGAGGTCAAAGGTCAAAGTCACAGCAGGCCATCAAGGTGTTGAAGGCATCCACGTAGTTGTTAAACTGGCCTTTGATGGAATTACTTTCAGGTTTTGTGGATGAAATGAAACAAGTGTTTACTGGTAGGATGCTCTTCCTGTCCTCGGCCAACAGCGTTGAAGCACTTGAACTTAACCACAGTAGGTCTTATATCATGCCTTTTATGTGATATAGTCACCCGCTGTAGATGTTGTGTATTTAGCAGAGATAACCAGATCACCTAAAATGCATAGCTGACACAGTAGTGTCATTAGGCAAACGTCAGTGTGTTCTTTGCTTGACAGGTCTGGTTTGATAATACTGGATATGTGTCGATGGTTGCGTACATGAACATGGTCAATAACATGCTGCTGCGAGCCAGTTTGTCACATGATGTTGACCCAATGACTGCTGGTATTACTGTCATCAACCACCCAGTGAACAGGACTCATGTTCAGATGGCCAGATATCTGCTGTATGTTGACATTTGATTGCTCCTTTCTGAACTTTCATGCTTAGCACGTATGTTTTCTTTCTTTCTTTCTTTATTGCAGGCAGAGGTCCAGTCTACTTACCCTGCGTGGGGCCGGGGTACCCCCTTTACTGCCTTTTTCCTCCCTTGTCCATTTGCTTCCTCATCTTTTGCTTTGTTTTACTTTTTCCTTTTCCTGTTAGCTTTACCTATTTTCTTCTTTTGTCTATCCCTTCCCTTTCTACCAGAATAGTTACCACTCCGTTTCCAGGCCAGAGGTCGTAATTCTGGTGTTTTGTTGTATTTGGTTTAGTCTTGAAGTGCGATAGTTGTCTTTCCTTGGTGTAGGCACTCGCATAATAATTTAAAGGATCCTCTCGATCCCTTTCCCCATTCGGGTGGCTGCTGAACAAAAAGGCGGCCAGTGTTGAAGTTAATATATCATTGGTCTTCCTTTACTGGGTAGGGATAGCTCTCTGATATAGCGGCCATATTTGTGCTGAAAGGGGACGTTAAACTCAACTAACTAACTCCAGCTTACTTCTGGACCTCAACGCTGAGACCGTGGATAATAATAGCACAGAATGAGCGATTGTTTGCACTGTTGAGCAGGCGAGCAAGCGGCGTCGATGCGCTGATTGCTGTCAGTATCATCTTTGCTCTGAGTCACATTCCTGCGAGCTTCGTTGTGTTTCTTGTCGAAGAGCGTCGCTCCGGTTCACGGCATCTGCAGTTTGTCAGTGGCGTTAAGCCCGTCATCTTCTGGGTTGTCAACTACTGCTGGGATATGGTATGTGGAACGAGCTCGTGATTTAGTGGCATATGTAGTCTGTGATTACAGTCATATAGGAAATTATACATGTGCCGTAGTATTATTGATGTATAAGGTCACAGGCTACACGTGTGTTCTACACGAGTGGTAATATCTATGAAACAATGTAAGAAAGAATTGTACATAATGCAAGTTAGTAATATTCTTGTAGTTATTACTTAACTGGCAATGTCTCAGCTGGAACTCCTCCAGGTTAAGTCTGCAGAAGAAAACAGTCATCCAAACAACGTAAAATTCAGCTAGGGGAAATCCAGACATGTTAAGGTCTCAAGAGTCTCAAGACCAGACTGGTCTTGAGACCAAAATTTTTTTGGTCTCATTCTTGGCCTTAATGGTTTGATCTCGGTCTCAATTTCAGTTTTGAGGCCATAATTTTGGTCTTGGCTTCAATCTTCTGGCCAAGTTTGACCTTTAGGCCTTGACCTCGAGGCCAAAATTTTGGCCTTGGCCTCAATTGTATAGCCTTGTTTAAGATGTTGCTGAGCTGATGCGTGATAAAAAGGAATAGAAAAAGTTATTAACTGTCTGTCAGTTAAGTTTTGCTCATCAGTGAACAATGCACTTAGTACCAGTGAAGTCTGCTTAAACTGTTAACCCAGTCTTGAACCATAACAGGAAATTAACATAAAGAACTACAGATGACAACTGTCCAAAGTAATTTGGCAAAAGGCCGCATCATAGTTTTGTCACCCCTCATGGTTGTGAATGGATTTGACTGATTTTGACCCTTCGTCTTTAGAAGCACTGGAGTCAGCCCCCAGGTAGCATCTCAGTCGGTTCACCTGTTTTGCACAGCACACCCGTGTGACCAACACACAGACAGACCACTCTGCATGTGATATCTGTAGCAGCAGTTAGCTGTTAGGCAGAAAAAAGGATCTCTGCATTTGACTCTAAAGATACTAGTTAACAAGTGTCATCTTCAGAAAGATAAACACTTCTTGTATGTTATGTATTTCCTAAATCATCATTTATGCTCAAGAAGTATTTTAAAAGTTCAAAGGTTAAAGGTCTGTTTACTTGTGATATGACCACTTTCATGAGTTAAACACATGATCGGCTGCATTCTAATGTCCCAAGTGGGGCTGATTGATATGAGACAATTCAGCTGTATGCACTGCAGCCATCCGTTGACTTTGCTAATGGACAAATGGACTCCCTGGCGTGGAACTGTGACAATCAACTACACAAGGTTTTGGCATTGTAGCATATGCTAGTTGTGCTGCTACTCATCTCGCTGAAGGTGGGCTGAATTGGCCTGAGCACTTACTGGGTTAACAGTTGTGCTCTGGAAAGTTTCTTACGTTGATCCACGCGAGGATTGAACCACGACCTCTGAGTTGCGAGTTCAGTGCGCTGTAAGACCGCATCGCAGGCGGCGTATTTTTCACTTGGGACAACGTATCATTACTTGATGTCTTGAAACGAGTGATGTTTATTTACGTAGGCTTAGGGCAGATAAGTATTTTATTATTTGTGGTAATATTAGTAATATTACTGAATCAGTGGTTTGACACAGTACTGTCATGTAACATTTGTGTAACAGTGCAACTACATCGTATCATCCATCATCTGCATTTTCCTGTTCCTTGCATTCCAGCAGCGTCAGTACGTGTCCCCAGCCAATGCACCATGCCTCATTGCTCTACTGTTTCTTTATGGGTAATGATGCAGTTTTGGCCTTTATTTTCTTCTGGTTTAGTTTCAGTCTGTTAGTCGAAAATCAGTATTTGCACAAAGTCAGCATATGATTAGTTTTTGTTGTCGGCATATTACTGTTATGTTAGTGTAATGCTGTTATTTATTGCATCTGTTCTCTGTCTCCATTGCTTTGCCAGTGTTAATTGAGTTTAAGGAAAGATATCTGGCCTGCATAAATTTCCCTTGTGCAATCAGTCGATAAATTGTTACTTGAAGACCTGTATGACGCAGCCTAATGGTTGCTGACTGTGTGAAACATAAATTGTAATGTAATTGTAATGTAACGTAATGCGTTAAAGTTGTAGTATTTGTAGATAAATATTCATAAGTTTCTCATGATTTTGACCTTCAGTGCTGTGACACCGTTGGTTGTGTAATGTGAGGGGCATCCAGCATGTAATTCATGCTACACGAATCCCAGACTTGCTTTTGTGACACTTGACTCCACGAGCTACAGTAATGCCAGACAAGTGGTCACACAGTTTTGACAAAAGGCTGCATCGCAGGGAGCGCATTTTTTACTCGGGACAACGTAATGTGACACTGACCAGTTTGGAGCATTGCAGTTCGCTGCAGCAGTCCCGCTGTCATGCTGTTATAGAGGATTGACTTATCTCTTTTGCACCACACACTGCAGCAGAATCCCATTGCTTTTTAATGGGCCGGACAACCGCCAAAATTGCCCCTTTCTTTCGAGGTTCTCGATCCCATCTATCACATGGTTCCTAAGAGTCAGCCCCCCAAATGGCATCTCGATCGGTTTAGCCATCTTTGCACAGCACATCTATGTGACTAACACACAGACAGACAGACATAGACCACGCTACATCCGACATTTGTAGCAATAGGCCACATCTTGTGTAGTGATCTGTTCGTCGAATCTTGATCTGCAGTTTGTGAATTGTGTTGTTTGACTGGCAGTTGGGCGATCACACCAGTGATGTATATAGCCTCGTACTTATTCAAAGTACCAAGCACGGCTTTTGTTGCCGTCAACTCCATCAACATATTTCTCGGCATACTTTCAACACTGTCGACCTTCATTTTGGAACTGTTCATGGAAGAGGTACCACCAACATGTCTTGCTCATTTGATTACCTTCGGTGCTGTGACACTTTTTGCTAAGACCAAAGTTTTAGATATTAGTCTAAGACTGAACTTAGTCCAGTCTGAGACTTAATTAATGCAAAATATTGGATACCATAAGTATCACGGAGTTGCTACAGTATTAGCAGGACAGGTCACTGCACATCAGTGGTGTATTTGCTACATTACACACAAAAACTACACTTTGCTGTGAATATTGTACCATGCGTCACATCTTGTGTCACTTCCAACTTGATGCCATTAAGAAAATAAGTAAGCATATTTGCAAAATTTATGTAATTAGCAAATTCCATGGCATGGTTATGGAGGTGGTGATTTTTGCATCATCAAAACGTATTCGCATTTGATGTATAGTTTCGCCACTATGGGTGCTGAAAATTTGGGGGAGAAATGCACCCCATAGGTAAAAATCACATGACTCTGGAACACCTTGAAAGAATCCCAGATTTTAATAGTTAACCAAATACGAAACTGCCCACAAACTCTGAAAATTTCATAACAGTCACACAAGGATATTCCCTGTGCAGTGTTTATACTATGAAATTGCATAATATTTTCACTTTTGAGGGTCCCGCACTTTACCCCTGCACTGATTGGGTGAAATTTGGGAGGAAGGAGTCGACCTGTAGTTGATTTCTGTGTCCCAAATTTTACCCCCATCAGTGCATTGTAAAAACGTCAAAATCACCCCTGAGTAATCTAAATACATGCAGACATCCTGCTGGTATAAAGTGACACTATGATATGGTATTAGACCAAAGTCTGTTAAGTGATGTAACTTTTTGTAAGTAAGTAAGTAAGTATGTGTATGTTGCTCTGACTACCATACGTAAGAGCTTGCTGGTTATAATTGACATGAAATATGTAACTGAAATGCAGACCAATCAACTAGAAAAACTGTCCTTGATCAAGAATCGAGGTCAGACCGTGTTACCGCATTACCACGCCCACACATGCTGTACTTTTCCACTGTCTTTGGCCTTAGCCACACCACGCCGCATGCCTTGCCACACTATCGCTCAGCTGATAATGTGACAATAAAAACCCACTATTACGGCCATCAGTCAATACTCATAGGACGCCGTAGTAGATACTCATGTAGCACAGACATTTTTTCATTGACCTTCACCGATGACCTTGACATCCAATCGCTGGTGAGCTATGGTCATAACCCATACACGTGCAAATGATCAAGGTCAAAGGTCAGTTCATTCAAAAGATGGAGTGGATACAAATGGACAGACATGACCCATTGCATTACCTTTCCTGCTAACACTGTTGGTAACAAGAGGTCGATGTAGAGAGGTGATGTCTCCTCCATTAAGAGACAGCTATTGGACGAAGAAAGAATGTTTGATGAATAATTCCTCTGGAAAGGTGTCTGACCACACAAAACATGTAGCAAAGGTCACTCACTAGAGTCAGCAACAGTCAGCTAACTCATGCACGCATGCAAAGTGGACGTTCAACTGATGTTAATTTGGTAAGTAAGTAAGAATTTTCGAAGTCGCATAAGTAGGCAGCTGCAATGCACCGTAGTTCACTATCCCTGAAGTAGAAAATGAAATGTTTTTAGAAGCCACTAAAGTTGTTTGCAGTTTATAACAAGTATGGTGGCAAACTGTACTGCACATGCGGACATGCAACAACAAAACTGCTGTCACCCAAACCGTTGTGTGTATGCGTGTCCTGTCAGAAGCTAATCAGCAACTGACATCTTGAATTTTTCATTAAAACGCCATATCTCTGGAATGGTTTAAGATATTAAGTTGAAATTTTGCAAACAACTTGCAGAAAGTGGAGAAACCTTCAGTGATGTGACTGATGTACCCATTGATACCATGGTAGCATCCAAACGTTGAAGAGTGAATGCCACGGGAGTGTCGACATGACATATGTGTGCATGATACATTGTTGTTGTTATTATACTTGTAGTAATCCAGCTTGGTTGGCTGGGTTGGTAGTCCCGTGGTTAGGGTGTTGGACTTGCAATTAGATGGTGCAGGTTCAATTCCCGGCCGCTGCACTGTCAGTTAATAACCTTAGACAAGTTGTTCACACCGATCTGCCTCTGTTACCAAGCAGTATAACTTGTACCAGTGAAAGCTGGTGCATTCAACATTCAACGTCGTCACAGTACTCGCTCTTTATCCGTCGTTATTCTTGCTCGGTCACCTTCATCATCCTCTCTAAAAATAACTGATCGCTCCTTCCGTTATGCTTCACCTTGTCTCTGGAATCAGCTCCCCTTTTCTCTTCGTCAACCTCATTCTGGTACCAGTTCTTCCATTTCCTACTCACCTATTCCTATACCCGTCACTTCTTCCTCTTCTGATTCACCACTCTGTAAGCTATAACTTCCTCTCTCTTTCACTCCCGGCTTAAAACCTACCTCTTTCACAAATCCTACCCCCGTAGCTTCACTTCTTCCTCCCGAACTGCCTCCACAGATCTTTGCCTGGATCATTTCTTCTGAGCTAGCTACTTGGTTTTTGATTTTATTTTTCCTTATTTTTTCGTTTTTGGGCCGTGCGCTAGATTAAGATGGCCATCCCGTCAGCTTTTGAGCGCACGTTAATCTACCGTATCATATCGTATCGTAAACAGGCACACCACGTGATGCACTTGTTCCGTATCCGTGATCTCACAGCATAAGCTGGTATCTGGCTGATCAGCGCTACCCTATGGGCCCATAGCAATCTAATGTGTTAACTACATTGGTGGTAGTCCAGTTTATAATACGGTACATTCAGCTTGAACTCAGTGCATGATGGATGTGTTTAGTGTGTCTGACTTGCTATTTTGGTTGGCATTGACAGAGACTTGATCGTATCAATGACATCTTATGCAAAGTGTTTCTGCTGTTGCCTCATTTCTGTCTTGGTCGCGGCCTCATTGACATGACACGCAATCAGCTCATGTCGGACGTGTTCCGCTCATATGGTATGTCATGTCTGTTATTTGCATATTGCCGTACTACTGCAACTATACTGTGTTAAAAAATGGTACCAACTTTCACTTGCCATAACTTTGAGGTAAGTAAGTAAGTAAGTAATCCTTTTAATTCTTGACAGTCAAACGCCATCAAGTAGCAGAGAAAAACGGTCCGACGCACGTCCAGTATATTTTTGGTACACCAACCGATGTTGATAATTTTTGGTACAAGATATGTTAAGTCCGTAAATTATGATTGAAAACCGTATTTTTTCTTTGTCTAGCGTTTCTTGTGTGTCTGGTCTACCTTGAGAAAGCTACTACTCTATATGAGGAGCATAACTCTGCATGAGAATCACAGAGCAGACACACAAGGTAGGGCAGACACACGAGAATGGCTAGGTGGGAAGTACTATCTGCAGTCAGCATTTAAACATCTCAGTATATTTTTCATCGAAACTTATCAGAATCGGTCTAAGTTTCATGAAGCCAAAGTTGGTGTCATTTTTTTGACAGAGTGTAGTGTAGAACACACTTTCAGTATGTCCTTGTCCTGTTGGCATGATTATGATGTTGTTCTGTAGTGTCACATTGCCGATCTGTGTGTTTTTATCTGTGTGTTTATTACAATGTCTGCATACTGTCGTTTTCATACATTGACTGTGGTATTTGTAATTTTGTGTTTGCAGACTTAAACCCTGTCCACACCAGCAACAATGTCGAAATAACATTGTTGCGTGCTACAAAGTCGAATGTTGCTTCGACAAACTCGAAGGTTGCTTAGACGTTGTTGCCGTTTATGGCAACAGTGGCGAAGCAACAATGTCAGCAACAATGTCGAAAGAGTTTTGTGTCAAAATTTAGTCCTTTCGACAAAGTCGAATGTTGCTTCAACAAAGTAGAACGTTGCTTCGACATTGTTGCCAAAAACGACAACAGTGTCAAAGCAACAGGCAACAATGTTTCTTTGACGTTGTTTCTGGTGTGGACCGGGCTTAGTTATACTGTTGTAATTATTCCTGATCAATTCTCATACTTCATAGTTCTTGTGGTATGCACAACCATTGCTGTAACTGTTTGTGCGTATTTTGCTTCTCATAATAATTCAGACATCGCTTGTTGTATTTGAAATGTGTAAATGAAACCAGTAACATTTGTGTAAGTTTGGCATACTGCCTTGTTTCATCAATTCAGTGCAATATGGCAAGCCTTGTGAATGCAGGTGAAGACATCTTTCAGAACCCATTCAGCTGGGACTTGGTCGGACAAAAACTTGTTTGCCTCGTCTTACTTGGCATTTTCTTCTTCATTCTGACGATATGCATCGAGTATCGGTTCTGGTATTACAAACTGCGGCTCCTAAGGAAGCGCAGGTGTGATGTGCTTTTCTGTGTAATTATTTAGCTTATTCTGCATTTATTATTTCTTGAACATAGTCAGTCTCTTGCCACTTCTCAAGAGGTACCCCAGCTAGAATTGGCTGCGTTTTGATTTTTACCCACACGACACTTTGCTAGCATGATATATGCTGTGACCCTGTATCTGTCCATCTGTCTGTCTGTCTGTCACAAGCTGATATTTTACCAAAGTCACTAAACATACGATCACAAAAACATTACTGCATTGCCTAGCGACTCTACTTTAATGATGCAAAAGATGTCGATGAAATTCTGATGGTATCATCTGCAACGGGGGTGCTAAGTGCAGGTGGGGTAGGTAGAAGTTGTTTTTTTACTGTTGAAAATTTATGTTCATCTGCCACGGTGTTCTTTGTCCTTGATGTTGGGCTGGTGATATGCTAGATGCTATATGCTAGATTGGATTTGTGGTGTTATCAGCTACATTGGTCATTGACAAGGTTTGTTTATAACATGTATGACTCATTTCAGCATTCATTGCATGTACATGATACAGAGCATCACATGCTTATTGTGCAGTAGTTGAACTTAGTGCAAAACTATGCAGGTAGCCGAATAAAAAGCGGCAGTTGCTGAAAGTGCTTCTCAGGCTGACATGCGATCTGTTTGCGTTATTTGCATGACAGTTGACAACATTTCAAATGACACAGAGCATCATGTGAGTTCCTCAGTGATAACCGAGCCTCTTATGTTCCAAATCTGCATGCTAGATTGGATTTTCGTTTTCAGAAACTGAAAAAACCATTTATCAACACCTATGTATCAATTGCTGACTTTCCTTTGGCTACATTCTGCTGAAGGTGACACAAGCTGTGCTGTTTGAAGTGTACTGTATATGACGTATGGGTTATTTTCAGTAAGCGGCAGGTGGATCTGGATGCATCGGAGGCAGCAGACGGTGAAGATGAAGATGTTGCATATGAACGCAGGAGAGTCTCATCTGATGATGTCGGTGACGACGTGTTAGTGCTACAAAGTCTAACAAAGGTGTTCATTATCATCATTGTCAGCAACAACAACAACGACTAGCAGAAACCAGCTCACACGAGAGTGCCATGACCCACGCCGGCAATTTTTTGTGCCTCGTGACCTTGACCTTTTGACCCCCAAATCAATGGATTTGAGGACTTATTGTGGATCATTTCTTCATCGAGTTTGGTGCTAACTGCATCGGGTTTTAAGATCTTCTGGAAGAACAGACAGACACACACGAATGCTGCTGGAAACCCTACCTATGCGACCGTCGTTGGTGTGGGTAACAAGCGTGGCATAATTGTTCCCTTTCGTGGCCTGCCAAGTCACCGGCACTGAGCGGGCGACACCCACAATTTAACCTCGTCATCCTCTCACCCATGTCATCCACCGACTGACGATGAATGTCTCCCTCATTTGTTATTAGTTTTGAATTTAGCACATTGTTATAGTTATAACTGCCAAGTTCTGAGTGATATAATTGATAAACAGTGTGTATAATAAACGCAGTCATTGATGACTTCATCAGCTGTAATGTAACTCCTGGCCTCTGCTGACTGACAGTTGACACTGGGCTGCATCTTGAGCTGAGCTAATGTGCCGCGGGAAATGATAGGTCGCCAATGACGCACTTGCAGACAGATGTCAGAAGAATCATGGAAACTGTTTAATTTTGACCTTATTATGGGTGTCTGAAAATACTGCATCCAGCACTCACGTAGGTTCTTATATGTCCAGGAAAACGTTTGACTGCTGGGGCCAGACCCCTAATGTGGTTTTGTGGGGCTCATATTGCCCCACATTCCCTTCTATTTAAGAGAAGGGGAGAGACGAGAGGGAAGGGGGTTATGGAG
>Ga0209780_1002342_pt1 | contig 13403 bp, 12 predicted proteins | sample WorMetexBAHAMAS2_FD_187384 | JGI IMG/M metagenome (GOLD analysis project Ga0209780, IMG submission 187384) | Marine gutless worms symbiont microbial communities from Max Planck institute for Marine Microbiology, Germany - Inanidrilus exumae... | ecosystem: Host-associated > Annelida > Digestive... | reverse complement strand
GTAAATATTACAGCTGTTTCTAGTATTAATCGTTAACAGTTATTCTTATTAGTATTATTAAGAATGTACTAATTACAGTAATGTTTAACATGAAAAACGGTGCTGGGGGCATTTTACAGAGTCATAAGGTGTTTGGGCACGCTGATAAGCTAAAAAAGTGAACAAGTGATAAATAAGTAAGCAGGCAACGTACCCGCTGTTCCTGCTCATCTTCAAGCTGCTGTACTCGCTGCAGCAGTGCCTTCTTGGCACGCTGCACGTTTGTCGGCATCCCGCTGACCCGCAGCACGTCAACATTATCAGAGGCTGGCGGCACTTGAATCGACACATCATACTCCTCCATCATCTGACGCACATCACGACCTTTTGACCCGATGATGAACCGGTGAAGCTCCACGGCTACAGGCACCTCCTCAGTCACTGGCACTAGTGCCTGAACACACACATAACAGAATCGTCTCATTGCACAGGTAAATCTGCATTAGCCAGCACCATCGATAAGAACTGGATGATTTTGTTAGAGCAACTGCCCACTTGCCATTGCTGATTGCAACTAGCACATCTGGACAAGGGAGAAGAAACGAGGGTCTCCACAATGGTGATACACAACTGTCTTCGTACCATCCTCCAGTTCCTGAATAATAACAATGTAGCAAACTCGGTCTGTGTTGTACTGATCTTTCCTGCAATCCATTTTTATGAGTACCAATACCCAATATGCAATTCCAGCCAATTAACTCAATGAGCACAAAGATGGTGTAAGGCAAGTTATTCTGGTCAGTCAATAGCCAGTCACCTCTTGTGTGTACATCTATGTGTTAGGTCGGTATTGAGGTATGAGTGTATTCCTCCTTGTGTTGTAAGTCGACCGCGTAGAAGTCGACCGTTTGAGTCATGTCGTGGCATCAACAGTGCGAGTTATCGTCAGTAGTGGCTGAAGCGCGATGGTATTCGACGTTGAACCATCGTGGAGAGATGGCAGAGGTCCAGTGCCAGATAAGGTGGCGTCTTCCCCTGGGCAATAAATGGTATGTAGGTTGTTATGTTTTTACTAAATGCATAACTATGTCTGCTACAAATGTCTGACAAGGAAAACACAACATCACAAACTACGACATGTATTGTTCCTGCTAGTTCTACTAACCCTCAAAGCATTGCAGGCAGCCTCGCAGTCCTCTTGTTTCCCACTGACTGTAATGACGTCCTGTCTCCGTACCCTGTCTCCATCACTTGTCGTCGTGGTAACGTCACCATTTACCATCTCCTCCTCCGCATCTTCATCTACAAACATTTTCATTTCGTATAATCCACTCTTTTTAAAAGCCATTTTCGCCAAAACTGAAATATCCTTGTTTCATTGTAACATTTAAATCCCTTAAAATGTTACTGAAGAAACTAAACCTAACACAACAAAAGCAGACATGCATCAATAAACAGAAAGATATTATAACACAAAATAAACATAACTAAGAAGCTCAGCTATTCCAGGATAGACTGGGTCCAACATACACACACACATACATATACACTCATGCACTATACATACATTTATACTGCACACAAGAGTCAAGAAAAAAGGCCTAAATGCGAGGCGTGTGCCACCAAAACATTCTCTCAGCATGTTAAACCAGTACATTTTCGATATAAACAGAAACACACGTCAACAGACCTTGCTGATTGGGTGATTGAGTTGGTGCGAGTTTTCTATCAGGGAACTTTATAGTGACACTGAAACGCTGCGACAAGTCGTTAATGTTGGCCCACTTGTTGCCGGTGATGGCTCGATGATGTTCACTTGGTATCACACACTCTAGTGTCACGTGACTCTCCTGCATACATGCCATTCGAGCAGCTTTATTGCTCTGCTGCAGCCACACTCTGTTTTGTTTCAACCCTGTAAATAAAGCTGTATTTTTTCCAGCCAAAACTGGATCAAATCGTAGTCAATTCTCAGCACAAAAATATGGAAAATTTGCAGGTTGCTAGCATCAAATACAGGTTTCCGGTGTGAAAGTAAAATGCAGTTTTTGCTTTCAGTAACAAACAAAACTAACTGAACAAAAATCAAACGACTTGGGAATCAATAACCAGTCATTTACATCAAATCAATCCATGATTCAACATGATTTGCTATGCTATATGCTGTCTTATTTCGTCAGTAATACTATAACAGACAGTAAGTGCACATGTTTGTGACACTAATAGATAGAACGAGTCTAATTCATGGCAATTCATGGCAAAAAGGTGTGCATTCATAGTATTGGCTGGAATTTGCGAATTTCGTGAATCCCACGATGGCCGTGAAAAATTTACAGCCTTACTCATAAATACTGGTAACAGAGCACTACACTGTCAGTCAGTACGAACGAATCTCCCTCAAGATAAATTACATCAGTCAGTCAACCATTCCATGTCAAGCTTTTCATCTGCCACAATCACGACATCATTAATTCTGCCATAAGATAAACACACATCACAGACGGATATACACAACTCCTTGGTATGCACAGAAACATTTAACATTGTTTCAAACGGGCAGAGTTGTCACAGATTTTCAGCAGCAAATACAGGTTCAGTACCAGTGTATGTTGCATAAATGATGCCAGAGAAATGGCATAAAACAGCTGGCATAATGGCAGCAATGGTCCTTACCTGAGGAGTCCAGCAGATGATCAAAGGATGAGGCTGGCGGTGATTTTTCCCAGATGAGGACAGTGCTCAGAGTTTAATTCAGTGCTCTGCTGTTGTTGGTTGGGGTACAGAAAGGGCATCTCAACCAAAAAACCAGTGCCAATTAAACCTACAGGTTCTGTTCTGGAACAAGTGAAGGAAGAAACCAAATGGGAGTCAGATAACCCAGGTTCACTGGAAAAAGACCAATAAAACTGACGTGACATAAACAGATGTACACACAAGGTCGGCAACGACGTCCACAATGCGCTGTCTTGCGGCATCGACACACTGCTTGGCGCCCTTCAACACGACTTTGTCACTCTTGGAGCCGAAGCGAGGGAATGTGATCGTCACCGCTCCGCACTCGTCCGAAATCTGTCGCAAGACGTCAGCCTTACGTGACACAAAGTGACGGTGATGTCGCGGATCCACGGACATCTCCACCTCGGCAGTGTTCTCCTGGACACATCATCCGCAACTTCACCACCATCATCGCCACCAACAGCAAAAATATCAACGTTCATGTCTCAAGCAGCTGACCGTCAACTTACTATCAAATATTCACTGAAAGTCATCAAATAGTGTCTACATTAACGACCCTGACCTTGCCAATAGCGACAACCTTCTTCATGTACTTTCTCCATATCTCCTTAACTATATAACATCTCTCACAAACTTTAGGTTTACGAGTAACCACAACGGCAACAACAACCCATTAAACACTGAATCAGCAGCATCTGTGAAACATTCAATCACTTGTTCACTACCTTTACGGATATTATTCAAGTCTTTAATTAACCTCCTCCATATACTATAATCCATATGCGGAATGCCATGTCCTCCCTATTAAGTTATCGAGTCCACCAGTCTAACATCAAGCAGCCATCTAATCTGCTGAAGTGTCATCCCATTCGCTACCTTCTTACAAGTGATCGCAAAGGTCATTATGGCTATTGTAAACCTTGCTAAATACAGTCTGTCACTGGACTAAAAAATTACATCGACACAAGACTGAAGGCGGATCACAACTAAACAACAGAAATAAAACGTATTACAACAAGTATGTACATGCTTGTAAAACTCAAATGGAAATGTAAGCTGGCTGCGTGACATGCTGCTCCCTGGTGAGCCACACTGAGCATTCACTGCACGATCTATTAAAGTTAAAAAAGAGATGGCACACTCTACTAAGGTTAGAAAAAAGACGGGACAGACAGACAGATGGATGGATGCCATTGGATGGACGTGAGACCTTTACATTACACTTACCACTACATGCGGCCAGCATAATAATGCTAAATCACATCAAATCATTTAGTACCAGGTCCTTGATCCGTGCCTCCAGCTCAGCGCGTGCCTTGTTGATAGCATCCTGTTGTCCAATGAGCAGTATACAGTCGTTGTCGTGGTCCGACGGTGAAGGAAACACGACCCTCGCGCCGGTCCTCTCTGTCAGCTCTCGCAAATTCATGCCATTACGTCCAATCAGAAATCGATGGAAAGCCGTGTTGACTCGAACCTCAGCAATCATACGAGACTCCTTCTGTTTCACACAAGCACTCTATGTGCTATGAACCGCAACCAGATAATAACGAGAGTTTGAACATTCACAGAGACATTGAAGCTGATATTATAATAACAAAAACACTGAGACGCAGCTGCTCCAACAATATATATATATATATATAAACAATAAGACACGTGTAAAAATGCACGACTATTAACCGTGTCATTAGCGAGGTCCAACAGAAGTCGCTTGGCCAACTCAATGTCATCCTCGGGACCTTTCAACAGAACTTTGTCGCTGTTTGAAGTGGCCGAAGGAAATTTAATTAAGACCCCTCCACACTCGTCTCTTACGGCACGGATTAAAGCTCCCTTCGCAGTCTGCAGCGACGCGTGCATCGCATGAGGAATGTCCACCGTCTGCTCTGTAACTCGACCCTGTCAACAAACAGCAGAAAACACGTAAACACGTCTCACTGCATTTGTTTATCTGGCGTTTCCACTTACATTTCGGAATTATTAAACCACATCGCATGCATTGCAAAGATGCGGCCTACTGCGACAGACATCTCACGTAGTGTGAGCTGTATGCAGGTTACACTGATGTAATGCACAAAAAACAGCTGAACCAATCAAAATGCTGTTTGGGGGTAACTTATAAGGGCCCCAAGAAACCATATATTAGATGAGATCCCCGTAAGTAGGGGGTATGGGCAATTTTGGGGTTGTCCAGGTCTGGCCCACTGAAAAGCATTGAAATTATCTACTGCAGTGTAAACAACGGTGCCGTGAAAGGGATCATTCCATCGTCAATAACAGCATGAAGTGAAAGGGATCAATAATGCCACGACATGCGATGCGGTCTTTTGTCGACTTCTTTTAATTACTCAATACTCACCTTCCAACGGGAATGTAAAACATTTCTCTACCATCAATGTGCTAATGACCATTAAGATGACTTGGATCACTGCATCAACTATCTTTTGCAATGTTGGCCTTTTAGACTATGTAAAGTGTCATTGCAGTGTTTTTGTGACAATGTCACTCTAATTATTATTTTAAATGTACGGATTAGAGTACGTTTGAAATAATAATATATTAAGTATGTCATGCAAACACTCTCACTTTGATACAAACAAAAATGCTTGAAAGCAGAGTTTGTAAGCTTGGTGACTACAGCTTTTAGTCATTGTAGTTGGCACAGCCATACAATTTACACAGCTACTGAAAACACTTAAGTAGTTGCGTAATACAGCAATACACCATGTTTCTATACCACAAGATGGTACAATTTTTGACAAATTTTCTTTTTAGAAGAAACGAAACGTTATAAAGCCAAGTGCTTGGTTGTGTTTTACTTGGATGCTGACATGCTGTATTAAATATGAACATAAATGAAGCCAATGATGAGCAGACCAGTGCTTTCTGGGTGCTCTCAAGCATCTCTCGAGCCTTGTCCACATTATCCTTGGGTCCGGAGATGGTGAACACAGTAACATCAGGTCCTTCAGGTGGGACATCGATCCTCGTCTCCGTATCTTCTCTTACCTGACAATCACGGTGTCATCAGTTTCATTAAACGAAGTTGTTTATATGACTGATGGTAACGTTTTGTTATCGCTATTTCACTATATCTATTTCTTTCAATCTCTTGCATGTACTTACTGTACACATGTAGTTATTTTAATACCACTTTGGTTGTGCTTAATACTGACGACAGTCAATCCTGTACAAAGATTACATTCAATGACATACATCATCATTTATCATAGATACTGGCAGCCGACCTTGCGCACAATGGCAACCACGTCACGGTAGTACTTCCGATAAACTCTCACTTCAGCAGTCACGTTCGCAGTCATCTGTGTCAACACATATAATACACATGGTACGGCAAAGTGCACAGGAAGTAAGAAACTGTGGAAACTTGTAGATGGGGGTCACATTGCAGCACCTCAATGTGATCACATATCCCACAGAACGTAAACTAGATGCGTGGCAAAGCCCAGCATGGGTCTGCCCAATGTGCAGCCTCGCCGGATTTTACCAGAATTGGATTTTGACCATTGCACGACCTCTGCAGTCCCACGATGCATCAGCCTGCCAAGTTTCAGTGCAATCGAGCGATGCGCGGCTGAGTTACTGCAATTTTACTGATTTTTCCCCCAGAGGGGGCCTAAACACCACCACGGATCTCGGAGGGGTGGTAGGAACTCTACCAAATTACTCGTGGACATAGACCCGTCATCGGTCCTACACGCTATTAAATGGATTTAAGAAATATTGCTTTGCTTCGAAACTACGGCCAAAAATGTTGAAAAAAATGTTAAAAAATCAAGTCCAAATTTCGATGTTTTTGACCCCTGCAAAAATTAGGGGTTTGGCGAAATTCTCGCTGTGCGTTGTCGAGTTCATCCTAACGTGTGGTGTAACTTTTATGACCTCTTCTTGCTAGTCTCGGAGATTAGAGGTGGGGAAGTTTACGCGAAAAAAAGGACAGAAGCAAAACCTAAGGCAGCCCGACTACCAACGTACGTTGGGCGGCCTAACAAGCCTTTACATGAACTCTACCAAAAGCTGCATTTAGAAATCATCACAAGGTCAAACATTTATATGTGAAACACAGCTTATAGAAATTTCACAGTTTACTCCTAATGTTTTACCGCAAGGCATTATACATTACAACATATGCAATCAACAGAGTGCAAATAAGGTGTCGATTTAACATAACCATACTGGCCCGCTGTGCAGTGTCAGCCGCCCGACCGCCCATGTGCCCGACCACCGGTGTGCTGACCATCCACACGCCCGGCGGCCGGCCGAACCGACCGCCGGCAGTGTTCCCACACACCCAGCGTCTTTTACAGGGATTAGCCATTTGCTACGATGAATGATGGGCTTATAAAAATATAAACTTTCTTTTGACTTTTGACATTTTTCCTAATCATTTTGCAATTATGTAACCTTTACATGTTCAGCAAACGAATGTTAACTTACTTACTTACTTACAAGTGTAAACATTATTGTGACAGACACAGCCAATCATACCAGATCATGGCAGAGTTTCTGCAGATACGAATAACATTTATCGACATCACTGCGTGGCCCACGCAGGGTTATGACATCACTTTTCCGGGTGTAGTCAGGGATAAATATGCTGACTTGCGGGAAATGCTCGCGTATCTCGCGGATACGAGATCCCTGAGATCCAATGATCAATCGATGTAAGCGCTGCTCTATTACGATGTCCCGCGATTTCTCATTTTCCTGCACAAAATGCATGACAAAAGTCTAGCTGCGTCTGGTTCCATGACTACAATCGGCGTGGGTTGATTGATTGAGTTGTGGTTTTACATCCCACCTGACACAAAATAGGTCATTTCAGAAACGTTCTTCCCAGCCAATCTCTTGGCTTAGTACTGAAAACTCAATCTAACACAACTAAAGCAAACATGCATCCATAACAAAATGTACAACAACATATAATATACACAAAAAACTAAAAACTAAAGCCCCGTTTGGTCGCCTCCTACAACCTCTGGTGTGTAAACACAATGGACCTATTCTGGAAGAAGATGATAAGTAAGAAGCAAATAAGTAAGAAAAAAAGTAAGTAAGAAAGTTAAGTAAGTAAACAAATAATTTATATAGTGCCAAAATCAACAAATGATTCAGGTCGCATTACAGCTTATCAGACATTATGAATATGACTATGATAATGACACGACAATGAATATCACAACACCTACAGCAGCAGCAACACAACTGACCATCTTGTCGACAAGTTCCAGCAGTTCCGCCTTGGCGCTGGCCACACCTTCCTGGCTGCCCTCAATGCGCACAGTGTCCGAGTCCGTAGCAATGTGGATCTCGACACTGTGATCCGTCTTGAGTCGGTTAACTGCAACAATGCACCAGCATCAGCAGCATTTCAACCACTCTTAACAAGGCAAGATTGTGGCAACTGTTTGGTGCCGTACTATACATGACTACTGACTACTGCTGCTGGTTTAACTAGGGCCAAGGTCTGTTAAGGTTAGTTTCTCCTACGACGTTTTGTGTAGTTGCTACCTCCAGAACCAAAGATGATGAAAGATTACGTTTTTGCCGGTGTTGGTATGTAGGTAGATATATAGGTATAAAATACAAAAATACAGTAACAGAATACTGACATGTTCATATTAAGATCACTTTAGTAGTCAAGAAATTCTAGAGACAGTCAAGTCAGCACAACATGACATAGTAGGGGTGTGAAAAGCAAAGCTCACTGACACAAGGTATTTAGCAAACCTTGTGTCAGGTATCTTTTATGACTTTGCTAGCAATTAAACGACTACTCAATGGCTGCTGCTGTTAACGCTACTTTCAATTTTTACTATACCAGCTTTGTTGTCTGCAGATCAGGTTGGGATGCCAAGCAAGAACATTTGCGGCTGCATATGCTCTTCTTGTCCGCAACAAACAGTGTCAAAACAGCCAAGGAACAGCTGTTAAGAGTTATAAACTCATGTATGTATCTATGTAAACAAATGAAAAACTCATTCAGAATATTAAATAAGTAAACGAGAAAACTAACTATTGGCGCCATTGCGTCCAACGATGTGACGATGAAACTTGGGATCAATGTTCAACTCATCAAATGTCATACGACTCGTCTACAAACAACAACTTCAACAGATGTTGCCATATTCATACAGGCAGCCAGTTTAGCATTAGCTAGCATGTTCTTTGTGCTGCTGACTCGATGGTCGCAGCTGGCTTAACCCTCAAGTCATTAATCTGATATTTTGCGCATTCGCTACCTACCTGTGCACACTGATTAGCATATAAATAAACATATCGTTGTGCCGGTGTGTGAAAAACTGCAGGAACTGACAACTAATTAAGGAGGATGCTATGGACTGATTGATTGATTGATTTTTACGTCTCGCCCAACACAAAATAGGTCATTTTGGAGACGTTCTTCCCAGCCAATCTCTTGACTTAGTACTGAAAAACTTGAAATACAGCAAAAGCAAACATGCATCTGTAACAAAATATACTACAACATAACAACATAAAATAAACCCAAAAAAACTAAACCAGGTTTGGGTCGACTCCTACAACCTCCGGCCTGGAAACGTAACGAGTTTATTCAGGAAGTAGATAGATAAGTCAGGAAGTAAACGAGTAAGGAAGTAAATAAGTAAGAAAGACAGTATAAGGAAAGAAGAAAGTAAAGAAAAAAGTGAGAAAATAATTAAGTAAACACACAAACAAACAATTCATGTAGCACCAAAATCAGCACATGAATCATGGCTAATTACATCGCCGGAGCCCATACAGGGCATGCTATGGACTGTAGTAAACAGAGGAACAAACGAACTCGAATCACCAACGTCACAGTCTGTCTGTCATCTCAATCGCTCAACTACAGCCATTTTACGTTAATAACTAACCCACAATAATCACAAGACGACTGAAACAGAAACAAGACAAATGATAGCAGTGCTGCCGCTGCTGGTAGCATCACAGACCAAGTCATCGACGAGATCCTGCAGCATCGTCACCGCCTGTTCCACGTCCTCCGGAGGTCCTTCCAGACGAATCTGATCCTGCTCCTCGGTAAACTCAATGTGAACCTGTACAGCCACAGACAACATAACTGCTAACCACTGGCAGTACAGTGACATTTATACTGGTCAATGCATCAGAGAACCGGTTAAAGGTACCAAAGTGCCTCCCATCAGCAGTTCAGTAGGAGACAAAGTAAGCACGAGGACAGGTCACTGGTTGGAATCGATCAGTGCTTCGTGTTTCCTTCAGTGTTTTGACACTGTTAGATGGATGACTGCAAAAACTGTCACTCACGCTCAAAAGTTCTCTTTAAGTTGAGGAACTGGCTAACAAGGTACACTTGGAAGATGGTGGTAAATGAAGATAGGTGGTAAAACTGAGTAGTTTGCACTGCTGCGACGATTACAGTGACATACCAAACAACACGAGTTGACACATTGGCTCTGGATGTTATCAGTACTGCAGCTTAACATCAACAGCTGCTGAATGAATACAGTAATAATAACGCAATGTACTACTACTAACTGCAACGCTATGGTCTCCACGGACTATGCATTAATGACGACTACTACTACTAACGTATGCTTAACTGGCCTCCTATTCTACAGCTACTCTGAGTTAGAGTTAGGAGAGGTGTCTGTAAATGTAACACCATAGGATTACTATAGAAGGACTAAGTACAGACCACACAACAGGCACAATGCATTGAAGGTCAACAACATGACAATAGAAACAATAACATTAGAGAATATTAACACGAAGCCAGTCAAGTAGCCCTAGTTTTGGGTAGATCTACCGATGCATCAGTAGCAGATAGTAAGTTCCTAACCCGCGGGAAATCAGCGGTGATACGTCGAACGTTAGCACCCTGTCGACCAATGATAAACCGGTGCAGCCAGGCCGGCGCCTCCACAACACGAGATTCTATGCTGTTTGCCTACAGCAAACACAGATACTGATACAGCAATAATGATAATAAAAATAACAACATAATAATAATGCGTGGCATGTGCTGCAATGTTGGCACTGGACTAGTTCTGAAGCCTCAATCAACATGCTGAAGCTTCAACTCCCAGTCATTCCACTTTCATGTAGTGACCTCAAGTCATTCACATACGTGTCTACCTGCATCTCTCATTCACGTGCACTGCACAAATCTACTAGCAAACAGCAACATCACAGAAACCAAGTGAAAGTGCTAACATACCTTGGCGTAGACCATCGTCAGAGCTGGTCCCAGTTTTTCTGGGTCACCACGCAGAGTGATGGTTTCCGAGACATTATCTGATGGCGGAATTTCGACGGACACTCCGGTAGCGGCAAGAATTTCTGTCAGCCCAGAGCCCTTCGGGCCAATCACATAGCGGTGTTGTGTCTTCTTCACTTCCACTGATACTGTCATCGACTTGCGCTTCTGTACAGCCGCAACAGTTACATATGTTGTACAAACATTACCGATGAACAAAAAAAACAGTTATTGCATGGTACTGTAAAACTGGTTGCACTGACCACGTAACCATGTGTGAATAAACTGACATCAATTTCTACCCTGCATGAGTTTTGGAATGTGGGCCCTATGCATTAGCTGTGTCACAAACATTACAGCAACTGATATCATAAAGTGAACACACTTCATTAAAAGCAGAAATTTCATACTGTAACTTAGTAGTACAAATGCTGCAAAAATTTATGGATTTAGTAGCTTTGTCCCATTATGGGTGCAAATTATCAGCATGTCTGTCTGTCTGTGTGTTTGTCTGTTTTTCGCTCCACTCACATATCTCAAAAATGCACGTCCATTTCACCAAATTTTCAGTACACGTTACCTGTGGACGTGGCTCAGTCCTCCTCTGACGGCAACGCAATAATGGCAATGCAATATGTTATTATTTCTGGTTTTGTGGATGATGTTGTTTCACAGGATGGAGCAAATGGAATGAAATAATGGAATCATAGAAGATGCATATGTTTCATCCAGTTCACTATGTGGTAGCACAAGGGCCAAGTCAGCCATCTCTGATTGCATCTGGTTTCTCTTTGGAAAGATCTTTCAGCTGCAGCAGCAGCACCACTTCACAGTAAACTGTCCTAATACCCGTGAAACTTAGGACAGCTCCGATATCAACAGACATGCCGGCACACAGTCGCCCGGCTTATCAGTTGGACCACCGCGCAGCATGCTGGGCAGGCACACAGTTTAAGCCACCATCAAACAACCAAGTGTTCCTGATGCGGTGTGGGTTCCTGTGCACCTACATGCACATGGTTGAATGTGAACAGGGGCTGTGTGACTGCTTCACCGATAACTGCTGACCATTATCGCTGTACAAAGGACATATGGTATAAGCCAAGACACGCAAATCGAAATATCATATTTGCCATTACTGCAATGCAGAGTGAATACTCACCGATATCCGATATCGGTCTAAGACTAGTACTGATCACTACAACAGTCATGTGACCAGGCCAACTGTCTAGCCAAGCCGCTTGACAAACAGGTAGTCATGACAATTTAACACAATGATCCTGTTCCAAGTCCCATCAGTCTAAAATCTGTTTAGGAAAATTTATCGGTCAGTTTTCGAGAGACGTTGCAGTGAGACAAACAAACTGAGAAACACAACTACAGCTACTACTAGTTTCAGTGTTGTTCAGGCAGACTTTTTCCACAGTGATTTCAGGTTTGGTAGGATAGGGTCTCCCAAACGATTTCTGTAACAGGTATTTTACAGGCCCCGACAATCTTCCAAACAACAAAGTCAATGAACTGTGAGACAGAACATTTTTTTAAACGCAAAAAAACATCACCTGTTTGGAGTAAAGTAATTACCTTTTCTTCGTAGATGGCAAGAATGAAGCGTTTTGCCTCCAACACTCCTTCTTTTTCTCCGGAGACAACAATCTCATCCTTGTCCACGGAATGAGGTGGAACAACAATCTTGACTCCAGTCCTCTCCATCAGGTCACGAACTCTCTGGCTATCCGGCCCACAGATGAATGGATGGTAGACCTTGGCAATGGGCAGACGCTCAATGGCCAGCTTTTCCTAAATAATACCACCACAACCATCATCCTTGTTAAAGAAATAATCATCATCACCATCATAGCTATTCCACCTCTACTCCACAAGCTCCATGATTGGATTCCCAGGGTACCCAACCAGGGAGAATTCCCCTAGAAGGAATTTCAGTGCTTTAGGAGGAATTGGGACCACATGATTCAAACTGTTGGAATGTGACATCTTAGGGGATTTGAATGAAGTAATTCCTGTCAAAATGTTGTCAAGTCGAGCTAAATTATCAGCAGTGTGCTGATGCCAAATCATGTAAACTCAAACTGCATAATAGAGATAATCTATGTGGCAAACTTTAATCACGAATAATACGATGTTTCACTACATTATGTCCCACAGTATTTGGAATGTATCTTTTGAGTCAGATAACCGTACAAAACTAACCATTTCCACTATTAATAGCCTATCTGCCATCATCCCCTGCCCATGCCTTATGAATGGTGACATAGCTAATCATGGGTTTTCAGCTGAAGCCCAGCCATGCAGTTAAGCCCACAGTAGAATTCTGGCCGAATCACAAGAGACTACGGAGGCTGCTGTTATAATAATAATAATAATATACACATTTGTATAGTGCCATATGGTCGTAACTTCA
>Ga0209780_1002341_pt1 | contig 13403 bp, 13 predicted proteins | sample WorMetexBAHAMAS2_FD_187384 | JGI IMG/M metagenome (GOLD analysis project Ga0209780, IMG submission 187384) | Marine gutless worms symbiont microbial communities from Max Planck institute for Marine Microbiology, Germany - Inanidrilus exumae... | ecosystem: Host-associated > Annelida > Digestive... | reverse complement strand
ACTAGTTTTGATAGGTGTCTTCGACTGATGCCAGTTAGTTTTAAAACTTCTCCTGCTTTCATAGGAGAGCTAATATATAGAATATCTTCTATATTGTCAAGATATATTGATAGTTTTGTGGACTATATTTTTGAGAGGTAATCTTTTTACGAAAGGTTTACTATCTGTTCTAAGCTTAAACCTTTTTGCCACCTCTATTTCGGTTTTAAAGTTACTAAATCCCATGAGACTGTCTCCTAAATACCAACACAATTAAAAAGGGGATAGCGAGCGTAGGGTGCGTCCTACGCACCATATGTCCACCACCTAAAATACTGCCATCCTAAAATGTGCGTGGGACGCACCCTACGCTTGCTGCTAAAAGCCCAAAAGCAAGAGCAGCTATACACCGTCACCGAGTTAGCCAAAAAGCTGGGCGTATCCCGCACGAGTATCAACCCAATCTAGCAATTTTTTTGATGGATTAAGGCAGTTTGACTTCACAATCACCAATGCCCTGACTCCTTTTAATGAACTTCTGATCAAATGTCAAGAAAATAGATTCAGTTTTACTTTTGGCAAGGTGTAAAGCATCTAGAAAATCTAAACCTTGTTCGGCCCAATCCAGCGCATTATTCATAAGTTGAGGATTTTCAACAAAGACATTGGGTAAGCTGAATAATTGCCGAAAAGCTTGAATAATATTGTGTTTTTCAAACTGATATGAATATATTAACACCAATTCTGTTTCGAGCAACACGGTTTCAATCAAGAAAATATCCTCATGTTGAAATAACGCATAAACCTTTTGGTATTGTTCCAGATCATCCTTGGTGAGCAAGCGAATCAAAATATTGGTATCAATAACCCGCAGTTTTTTCATTTTTTAACCCCTCCGCCAGTTCTCTGTCCATGTCTTCCAAGGTTTTAGGTTCACCTTGATAAGCAAGACAACCGGCAACTTCATCAAGTGTGACAATTGGAAATTGTGAATTGGTTTGGGCAGGCATTTCTAAAAAAGTAATCAGTATTTTTTGTGACTTCTCAATTTGGACGGGTTCTGACCAAGCAATCTGTCCAAATTGATTAATGCTTGCTTCTACATTTAGTAACATATTGTTATCCTTAATTTAAAATTATTAACAATAATATTAGAGTTGTTGCGAAATAAAATACACCTTTCTCAACAGAGAATCCCGATTTAGAAGCACTTGAAAAATATATCACCCAACAAGATAATGGATTAGTGCGAGTGATTGATTTCAGTGTTCATAAATATGCAGTTGAAAAATACATCGTAAATTCCGTCGTCGGAAAACTTTTGGCAGATAGGAAGAAAAAAGCGGAGGAGGTGATTCAATATGTAGGGCGGATATCGCTGCGCGTATCCACCCTACAAGTCTACTGATTTTCTTAAAAGATGAAAGAAAAGTTAAGCTATACTGAGCACCTTCACAAACTGAGCAAAGAATGTCATTTTGAGCAAAGCGATAAATCTTCAGAGTTCTCTTGTCGTCAGAATGACAAATGCGTCAATTATCACGGTGCGGAGTAACCTACATCTTCCAAAGACTAAAGACCCGGCCAATTGTCAGTAATTCTCGCAGGGTATCCTGGATCAGCTTTATCCGCCTTTATATCGTAGCGGATATACTGATCTCCCTTGAAGAAATAGGCTTTCCCATTACCCCAATTAACGGCTGCATCAATACCCTCTTTCCAAAGACCCGGCCAATTGTCAGTAATTCTCGCAGGGTATCCTGGATCAGCTTTATCCGCCTTTATATCGTAGCGGATATACTGATCTCCCTTGAAGAAATAGGCTTTCCCATTGCCCCAATTAATGGCTGCATCAATACCATCTTTCCAAAGACCCGGCCAATTGTTAGCAATTGTCGCAGGGTATCCTGGATCAGCTTTATCCGCCTTTATATCGTAGCGGATATACTGATCTCCCTTGAAGAAATAGGCTTTCCCATTGCCCCAATTAATGGCTGCATCAAGCCCCAATAATCCCTTTGCCCACGTTACTCCCGGCAAGTAGGACAAAGTACCCAGCACAGCAACAAAAATTAATGATTTGGTGATTTTCATCAAAAGTACCATTAGAAATGTGAGATAAATAACGCTAAGTTCAATTTTTTCAGTCCTTGATTTAATGGATATGCTTAGGATAATCGTTTTCAGCGATTAACTAATTAACCCCAGGTCACAATTTTGTTGTTAAATATCAACATTATTAAGAATAATGTTGATAAATCCGAACACGGGAATGACCAACCCAATATCCCCTCGCCTCCGCTTAGGGTAACAATGTCTGCTCGAACCCAACCCATTTTTTTTAACGTGGAAGGTTAACCACTTTCAAGCGGGACTAATTTTACTGACTTTTTTCAAAAAAGCAAATTTTTTGGACGTCAGAAAAATTCTCAATATTTTTCGTTATGTAAGTAAATGAATGCTTATGACTATGGGTGGACTGCTGGCCAATATAGAAGGAATAATCTCTATATTGTTATCGAATATTGAGATTTTTATATACTATACAAGCTAATCCAATCGATCAGCTTAAAGTTTTTCTTATTTTTGCAATAACCGAGTGTTTTTCTAGTGAGATAGGAAACGTGTTGTCTCAGTGTGAGGTTAAAACGCTCTATAAATGACGTATCTAAGCCTTTGATAAGATATGAAATATTACTAAAATGCTTTAAAAGTGCATTTTTATAAGCTGCTATAGTTTTTCAGATAAATAATTTCACACAGGGGCTTGCGCGTGGGATTGCCCCTACAATACAAGATTTTTCTGTAGGGGCAAGCCCAGAGCAAAATTATTTATCTGAATGTCTATAGTTTATCAGTTGTGATCTTTAACACACCAACAGAAGCCCAGTCACCAAAACGTTTTATCTGCGAAACCAGGCGACTAGCTGTTTCTCGTTCCTTTGCTCCGCAAAGGAATGCAGGCCTCGCGGCGAAGCAAAGAATTCAAGAATTAACCATATCAGCCGCCATATCAAGATCAACAGCAACCAAGCGCGATACTCCAGCTTCTTGCATAGTCACACCGATCAATTGATCAGCTATTTCCATCGTCATCTTATTATGAGAAATAAAAATAAATTGCACACGTTCTGACATCGCCTTGACCAAAGTGCAAAAGCGTCCAACATTACTATCATCCAGCGGCGCGTCAACTTCATCAAGCATACAAAACGGTGCCGGATTCAATTCAAAAATCGCAAATACTAAAGCTATCGCTGTCAAAGCCTTTTCGCCACCAGAAAGTAAATGTATGTGAGTATTGCGTTTGCCCGGTGGACGCGCCATAATAGCCACGCCCGCTTTCAATATATCATCTCCAACCAATTCCAAACTCGCTTCTCCTCCTCCAAATAAACGCGGAAACATGCTTTGTAAAAAATTATTCACCTTATCCAGCGTATCCTTAAAGCGTGTCCGTATTTCTCGATCAATATTTTTAATCGCCGTTTCTAATGAATTCAGCGCCTTATTTATATCCTCTGCCTGACTGTCCAATTCGTTTTTGCGTTTCAATTCTTCCTCATATTCCTCCAAAGCAGCCATATTGACTGAGCCCAAGCGCTCTAATTTACGCTCAACCGCCTCAATTTGTGCCTCCCAACTCGCCTCGTCGGCATATTCAGGCAAATCGCCAAGTAAGGCAATGGGACTATATTCGGTTTTAGCTAATTCCTCCTCCAGCGTTTGGCGACGCACTTCATTGGCTTGACATTCCAAACGGACTTTTTCAATCGCAGTGCGTAATTCATTGCAACGCGACTCAAGGCGTTGGCGTTCTCCTTCATAGTCACCCAAGCTTGCCTTCAAATGGGCGACCGTTTGTTTAGCTTGATTCAGCTTCTCTGCCCCTTCACTTCGTTTGTGCTGATAATCTTCTAATTCTTTCTGCAAACTCTTTAAAGGTCCAGCATTTTGTTCTAAATTTGTTTGTAATTCATAACGTTGCTCATTTAACTGTTCCAGTTGAGCGTTTAAACGTTCAATGCCTTGCAACAAGCGAGCATGATCCGTGCGTAGCGACTCCACCCGTACTTCGCTCTTATGCCGCTCATCTTTAGCCGCTTGCCAAGCCTCATTAGCTTGCACCACCGTTTCTTGGTACAAATCACGCTGACGAGTTAATGTTTCTCGCTCATCGGCTAAGCGATCCATTTCTTCTAAAGCCGCATGTAATTTCTCGCTGCTTGTTTGCAAATCTTGTTTATCTTGATTGATTTGTTCATTTAACTCAGCCCGTTCCTCAGCAATTCGTTGCAATTGCGCTTTAATATGTTCAAGACGCGCCTGTTTGCCAGCCTGTTGTGATTGTAATTGGGACAATTGTTGACGGATTTCATTGACATGCAGTTGCGCTTGTTCACGATGGTTTTCTTGATCCTGCAAAGTCGTTCGTTGAGTTTCTAAGACTTCAGAAAGCGTTTGCACCGTCTCATCCAAGCGTGCCAATTGGGCAGTGATGTCACTAATCTCTTGCTCACGCGCTAAGGTGCCTTTATCAGTGCTTTGTTGACTTTGCAACCAATTGCTACCTAGCCATAAGCCTTGTGGTATGATGACCGATTCATGGGCTGCCAACTTATCACGCAATTGGTAGGCATCAGCCAGCGTATCGGCAACCCATACGCCCGCTAATAAACTGGATAAAGCCCAAGGGGCTTGTACTTTTTCAAGTAATAATTGAGAACCCTCTTTAGAGGGGGTAGGGCGTTTTTTGGTCTCAAATAACGCCAATTCTCCTAATGGGGGATTTTCCAAGGCTGTCTGCAAAGTCGCCATATCTTCTACACATAAGGCTTGCAAGCGTTCTCCTAAGACGATTTCCACCGCCCGTTCCCAGCCAGTTTCTACTTGTAAAGATTGGGCAAGACGCGGCGCATCTTCTAATCCTTGCGCTCGTAACCAGGCAGCATCATTTTTACCCAAAGCCGCCTCTTGTAGGGTTTCCAATGAACTCAAGCGTCCACTGAGCTTGTGTAGTGTCGATTGATGTTCCTGCAAATTGTTTGATTGCTGTTGGGTGACTTCACGCAATTTCAGCACCGCCTCTTGATGCGTTTTTAAAGTGGCTTCAGCCTCCTCTAAGCTGGCTTTCACTTTTGTGATTTCCGCCGCTTGCAAAGTCAGTGCGTGTTCTAAAGCTTTAACATCTAAATCTTTCCCCTGCTCCTCAAGACGAAAGAGACGCTGCTTATTTTGTTCTAAGCGTTGCTCAATATTTTCCATCCGAGTGCGTTCAACTTGAGCACGTTGAGTCGGCTCAGCCGCACGTTGATTAAATTCATCCCATGTCGATTGCCACTCTTGCAACTGTTCATCAGCATCACGCAGGGATTGTACCGCCAGCGTTTCGCCTTCTTCCTTTAAACGTAAATCAGCCTCGGTTTCCTGAGTTTCGCTTTTCAAGCTAGCCAATTGTTGTTCATCAGATTTCAAAGTGCGCTGACTTTCTTCCCAATTGGTTTGGATTTGTTCTAAATCTCCTTGTAACTGTTCACGCCGATCATTGGCATGTTGAATAGATTGCTCTAAGCGAGTGATTTCAGATTCTATTTCATAAAAACGGGCTTGTACTTCGTTTAAAGTATTTTGAGCAATGTTTTGCGCTTCACGCTGCTGTTTATGCGTGCTATCAAAATCCTGTAATGCTTTAGAATCTGTTTCTAAAACAGCACTTTGCTCATCAATAGTTTGTTGTTGCTCCTGTACAGCGGTATCAAGCGTATGCCAACGTATCGCCTGCAATTGGGCTTTGAGCAAATGTCCTGATTTTTTAAGTTCTTGAAATTTTTCTGCTTGTTTAGCTTGGCGCCCTAGTTTGTTCAATTGTTTTTCTAATTCATTACGCACATCATCCAACCGAGTCATATTTTCACGGGTTTGATGCATACGTTGCTCAGTTTCCTTGCGCCGTTCTTTATATTTAGAAATCCCTGCGGCTTCTTCTAAAAAAACACGTAATTCTTCAGGTTTTGCCTCAATCAAACGCGAAATCATGCCTTGTTCGATAATGGCATAACTACGTGGTCCTAATCCGGTGCCTAAAAATAAGTCAGTAATATCCTTGCGGCGACAACGGACGCCATTGAGAAAATATACAGATTGCCCATTACGGGACAATTGCCTTTTAACGGCAATTTCAGAGTGCTCGGGATACTGGGGGACATTGACATTTTCAAAGACTAATTCTATTGAGGCTTGATCAATTGGCTTACGAGTACGAGAGCCGTTAAAAATGACATCGCTCATTGCCGCTCCGCGTAATTGTTTAGCGGAGCTTTCTCCCATCACCCAACGGACGGCATCAATAACATTGGATTTGCCACAACCATTGGGTCCAACAATCCCGACTTGATTGCTCGGAAATGAGAGAGTAGTCGGATCAACAAAAGATTTAAAGCCATTGAGTTTGAGTTTACTGAGTCGCATTGGATTGTTATATTTCTGGCCTAGTCCACGCCTTGGGATAAATCCCAGGACTCATAGGGCTCAAGTAGGCTAAAGCCTACTGAATTTAGTCACCTTTTTTTATCGTTCCTTTGCGGAGCAAAGGAATGCCTGCTTATCTGGTTTCCACGCGCCAGTGCTCATCGTTAGACATAACTATTGGCTAAACACAAAACGGATAGCACTTGTCTTCCTGTGTTTTGGTCTATTTTCCCTAATTTATTAAGCAGTCTTGATTTATCAACAGTACGCACTTGATCTAGCACGATTTCTCCTTGTTTGCCTTGAAAAGTCACCGGTACGCGAGTGTGATAATTACGTCCTCGTCAGGTGACACAACCACACAAGGGCGCGTTTTTTTCAAACCTTCGGTTGGATCAAGTGTTACGAGATAAATGTCAAAACGAGCAATTACCATTCCCACTCGGTTTCATCCCATTTTGTTGGTGTTGGATTGTCTAGTAATTTGTCATCACCGTGCCCTGCCATGCGAGCAAATTGTTCATTCCAGCCAGTACGTGGTGGTTTGACGGGATGAATTTCAAGATGATTGGCTTCGATTTGGAGTTCCACAACATTGGAAAGTTGGCATCGCTCAAGGACAATGTAAGGTAGGCAAATCGCCTTTGAATTTCCAATGGATATGAGGTTGGCTCTCATAATTATTACACCTAAATAATTGAAACTAGTAAATTAATTATTGATAACTAAATTGAAAAAAAACAACCCACTCCAAAAACGTCTTGGTGGTAATGGTTTTGCAACTGGGGTGTTAAATTAAAACCCTAATTTATTGAGTCGTTGTCTGTGATTGAAATAGGCGTGCTGGGGCAACTGGAAAATTTGAAAAGTGGTTGTTGAGGAGGTGCCGTTAGGCTACATTAGTACAACTAATTTAGAAAAAAATGAATTGAGTTAAGGGATTGCCCTTAGTGATTGGCTGTTTTTAATTCGTTTATTTCTCAATTAGTTGTACTATAGCGAAAATGTGCGATAAGAAAAACCCCTGCGGGGTTCAATATTAACGAGGCTTAACGCTACCTAGATCTAAATCAAAGGCAAAAGTGCCAAATTGTTGTTGCATTTTAACATCAGGTCACAATTTTGTTAAATATAAACACTATTAACAATCACGTTTATAAATCCGAACACGGGAGCGACCAACCCACTACCTCCTCGCCGTAGCGTAGAGTTACCTAATAAAAACACGCTCAGTAGGATGCAACCAGATTCCAACGCAACCACCAACTCGTTCAACCAACTCCCCAAACGAAAACTTAGAATCGCACTTTCTCAAAATATTATAAGCAAGCACCGTTGGCATCAGCATTAACCAAGATGCCACCTTGGCTTCGGTACAGCCCCCGCTTGATCCGTCTGCCACTATAGGTAGGTTTCGCTTCCTTGTTATACTTCTTAGGCATTTTATCACCATCAACAAAACTCGTCGCGGACGTATAACTCTCGTTTGCAACTTTTAATTCAATTCCATGTTGCCCAAGCTTATAGCGTAATTTGTCTATAAACTGGCCTATAGATAAATTGACGAAGTTTTGATTGGTCTTTTTACCGTCTGTAATATGATCAAGCGATTTTACTACATCTCCAATGACAACATTTGAAATATTACGAGCTAAACAGGTTTTTACGACATGCGCAGTAGCTTTATGCAGGTAATTTGCAATTATTGCATTGCGCCAATCTGTTAAACTTTGCAATCTATTTGACCATTTTCTGCTTCTTGATTAGTTTTGACTGGATTTTTGCCTTTCTTTTATTGTAGTAGGCATTAATCGACTTTATCCGCCGACCATCAATAATAAAAGGTTTAAGAACGCCATTAGTTACGCAAGCGGCTAGACCATTCAAACCCAAGTCAATTGACATGACTTTATCATTTTGCGCGACTTGTTGATAGGAGGATTGATTTTCCTCGTAGGCGAAAGCTGCTTGGAATGACCGATGTTTTGGGATAATTTATACCTGTTTGATAGTTTTTCCTATCAGTTGTTTTGGTAGAGGAATTTTTAATTCATTTCCCTTGGTTCGATCCAGAATTACTTCACCCCCCTTTATTTGGAACGCACAATAATTATAAATAAGATTATCATACTGACTTTTCTTGAACGATGATGACCTTGGTTGTCCTTTATATTTGCTCGGATTATTTTTGAAATCCTGAATGGCTTCAAAGAAAGACTTGAAATTATTGTCCAGTATTCTCAGAATCTGTTGATACACCGCGCTTTTCAGGAAACTGTAATTTATTTCGCGGTTCTCAACTTGCTTCATGGCTTTGTCCATTTTCGGATAAGAAAAATAGAGTCCGGTTGCTTCAAAGGCTTCTCGCAAAGTCCACAAAGTCTGGTTATAGAGGTTCTTGGCGTGGTGAGTCAGTTCTACACTATACGTTTTTAGTAATGTTTCATGGAAAAACAATGAATCAATGTAATGATTTCATTAATGATTTCATCATTGTATAATTGCTCATTGCTACTTCCATTAATAACAATGATTTCGGTTCCAAACTGAATAAATAAATATTTAAAGAGTCCGAAACCAACACGATATAGCAGATCTTTATAAGTTATAAAGACTTTGTTAACTTGTCCATCAATGATTAATTTGAGTAGGGAAAAAAATTGTTTTCGAGGCAGAAGTTTTCGCTACCGCGAAAACTTTTGCCTCGAAACGTTTTTCATGATTCCGCTTGCTACATCATAAAACGCTTGGTCAACTTTAACGCCTTGGGCGGCACAGTAATTTTCAAGGCGACTTGTTTGGTTAGGTAAGTCAGTTTTTTGTTTTGCTGTGGAAACTCTGTCGTCGGCAAAAGTTTTCGCGTGCGAAAACTTTTGCCGACGACGTAAATGAGGTTTAAGTTTTGACGTTCTTTGCCAGCGTATTTGTAAACGTCTGAGACGTTGTAAATGTATTGCCCGTTGGGTTTGGTTGTAACTTTTATTTTTCCTTGTTTGACTAGTTTTGATAGGTGGGCACGGGTAATGCCCGTTAATTCTAGTACTTCTTTGGCTTTCACGGGCGTGGGTGGTATGTCATAGTAATTCTATTGTAAACATGATTTTATGTAATGTTTGTGTTTATTTATATTGTTGCGTACTATAACAGGGCCGTGTATCCAAGCTTCAAACTCTTCGTCAAAGAGAGAAATGCCATAAAGAGCTAGATGCCAGGCTTGGGCGTAATACAGCAGCTTTTGTAGCTTGAGATTACTTAGGTATGAGCCAGTTTCATTAGCTACATAGATGAAATAATTAGCAATTTTTGATACCGTTGTTAAAGCCATAGCGACAGGACTCCAGATAAAAAACAACAACAATATCAATACCAACAAAAATCGGTGGTTGTGAGTTCATTGGTGTAACTTCGTTTTCGGCTCGTCCAAGATAAATCTTGGACTCCAAAATACGAGTATTTTACTTCATGTCACTTGTTCGAGACAAGGAAACATACGCAGGTTTTTGATCTTGCAAAACCATCTGCCCAACAAAATCCTCGAATTCAATCGTTAACAACTGATTTTGTCCCAGTTGTTGTTCAACTTGTGAACTCAGTATTGGTAACGCCTGTAATTTGTCCATCCACTGATTCACTGTCTCCTGACGTCGTGCCACTAAGCTTGACCAACGCGATTGCAAGTCGTCTAAGTTGTTGAGCTTTTCCACCGCTAAGGTTTCTCCCGTCCAAGGCGTTGTACCTTCAACGTCATTGATAAGCCGTAGCGGCGCATAACAGTACATCACCAGCGGCGTGTGCAAGTCATTCCAAAAAGCTGTATCGGGTGCCAGTTCAATTCCTACAACGGTGTTATTACATAAAAACACCGCACCTGTTTGCCCTGGCGCAGGCTCTAAGTGATAAACCGTTCGCAATAATTCTGGTTGATGGGCACGTTTTAATTCATCTAAATGTCCCCGGTTTTTTAAGTTAAGGCGATGATTAAAGGCTGCAATATCTTTCCATAATTTGCTATAATCTTCTTTACCTCGCAAAGCCAATGCCTTGTCGCGCAAGGGTTGGGGGAGAATAATAAAACGTTCATCGGCTTCTTCGATATAGCCTCCCTCTGCCGCTTGAATGCAGCAGGCATCTTTAAATTGTTTAGATTTGCCAGCCGCCAAGAGTGCCGAAACACACATGGCATGATTTTGGGCGGCATTTTGAAAATAGCCTAAATGTAGCGGCACAATGGTTGGCAAGTTGCCTTGATTTTCCAAGATCATCTCGCCATAATTTGTGACTTGTGTGAGCCGCAAAGATTTTTGGGGTGGCGCAAAGCTGCCCGCCGCACAGGCACTGCCAAATAAGGGTATCATTTCTAAATGTCCCCGCCGCACCGCCGCTCCCGCTTCTCTGCCTTGTAATAAGTCGGCGATAGAAGTCGGTGTTGCGCCATTGGTTTTCTTAAATGATTTCCAAACATTGAGTTTCATTGTTGGCTACCTTCTGAAAGCGTCTCTCGTAACAAGGCTTCGATAGAGTCTGGGGCTAAATGGGCGCGTATGCGTAACCAAGTTGATAGAAAACCCCGTTGCCCCGTTTCAAGAAAACATGTCGGCAAGAGTTGACGATTTTCAATCCTATCTCGCTCGGTAAACGCTGGGATAATCTGTATTATAGGTATTTGGATGCCTAATTGTTCAAGCCCAGCAAACACGGCTGCTGTATCACCTTGTTCAATGTTTTCGTAACCATCTGAAATTAATATAATAACATTTGCTTGTTGTTGAACTGCTTCGATTAAAGCGGGGGCAATCGAAGTGGTGCCCAGGGGTTGTGGAAAATTTTCATCATCGCTGCTGACTGCCCCAACCCAAGCATGTGCTGTTTGACGGATACGTTTTTGAAAAACTTTGAATATCCCCGTCGCTATCGCTATGCTATTATATTCGCGGGTGCCGAATCCCCGCATAGAGGCGGAAGCGTCGATAATAAAATAAACAAAAGCATCCCAATAAGGAATTCGCGCCATTTCTTGTTCAATCGCCTGGGCGTTTAACTGTTCCCCAGAACGATAATAGTGGCGAATCGAGCCAACCAGCGATTCATCAATTTCTTCAGAGACTTCGCGTTTTACTTTGTCTCGACTGGCAAGCCGCCGGAGACGGCGTTGAGAAATATTGGCATGAAAAGTGCCAGCAATGCCTCGCAATACTTTAAAGGGTAAACCTTTACCTGCCTGAATATCCTGACGTGCTGTGAGGTAGGCGTTTAACAAGCTAAATTGGCTTTGTTTTAATTTTCCGAATAAAAACAAGAATACGTCACGCACCAGTGCGGTATTTTTGGCATAGCGCAATACATAGCGTTGGAGATAGGCTGTTGTTTTGGCATCTGGGTTTACAAATTTATGCAAACAAGTCAAAGTCACTGGATTGCCCAGCGCGTGACGGACTAATATTCTCAAGTCCCGCCGATGATTAACTGCCCAGGATTCTAACTGAGGGGCACCAAAAATATAGGCACGAATCCAGCCCGAAGTGCGTTGATTATTCACTCGCAGCTCAACCAGTTTTAAAAATCCGGCTAAAACCGTGTCAACGGGTAAATGGGGGATAGTCTCGACAATCAAGCGATCTTCTTGTAATCGTAGAGATTCTGGGACGGCTTGCCCCGCTGCCATTTCAGTCACCGCCAATAGTCGTTGGATTATCGCCATAGCGGTTTCAGCGGATAAATTGGGCAAACGTAATAATGCGGCGTAGAGTTGTCGATCTTTGCTCAAAAAGGCATCATGTTGCTCATCAGAAAGCTGTGCGTCGCCATTGAGAAGTCGGTAGATAATGGGGGCTTTATTCATTTTGCTTTGCCCATGAGGGGGGAGGGGTAAATAAATAGGAGAGGATGCTGAGAAAGGTGGACAGGTATAACCCCGCCTTGTCCTGAGTCATAGTCAGGCATCTTTGCTTGTTGGCAGACAATTAAGCGAGACCCATCCAGTTCTCAAGCGGGGCATAGAATAACGTAATAAAAATCGGGTGTCAAGCATTTTTTTTTGAGTTGACATGAAGGATTAAGACCCAAAGCGTTGGCTAACAATTCCCTGTCGTTAAAGATTTTGATAAAACTCGTCATCACGGATGAAAGCGGATTACACGGATTAAAAATTCGCTGTACTCATGCTATTGATTTATCTTGGACGAGCCTAAAAAAATATGGCTCTAAAAAGCGATATATCGCTGGTCTCGTTTTCAATATATAAGTAGCTCTAAGTTTTTTACCCGATGTTCGACGTTTTTGATCGGTGAGTACAGCTAATGTTCAACAACGAATAAAACCTTCAACATATAGATGTTCAGAAAAATAATTTCATCTAACAAAGCCCGTGTGGTTCTCGAATATTGAAGGTTTTTATTCGTTGAGTTGTACTCGCCATCACGATAAAAAAAACGTCGAACTGAGAATTTTATTTGTTGTTTCGGGAATGAGGTAACGAATTCCCGAAACTCAGTCGCCACAACGGTTTCGGGAATTCGTGGCCTCATTCCCGAAACAACTGAAGAATTCTAACATTATTTGGAATAAAAATCGGTGGTTGTGAGTTCATTGGTGTAACTTCGTATGAAAGATAACATTTTTTTTATCGTTTTTGCGCAGGACGGGGTTTTCAACAGGATTCAAGGTTAAAGTTGGAGCGATGAGTACAACCAATGTAAGACAACGAATAAAACCATTATCGCTTGAGCCTGTTCGTTTTTATTCGTTGTCTGGCATTGGTTGTACTCTTACCTACCCACCAAAACCACCACTCCATCCTCCGAAACATCACCCACCCAGCCCGACCAACCAAGCCGCGTATCTGCCGAAAGCGTCATCTTGGGCACTTCTGCCTTTTTTAAAGTCAGTACCACATCAAAATCTAATGGATCAATTAACAAAAATTTCACCAAATCGCGTAGAGTTTCATAATATTGTCC
>Ga0209780_1002340_pt1 | contig 13405 bp, 12 predicted proteins | sample WorMetexBAHAMAS2_FD_187384 | JGI IMG/M metagenome (GOLD analysis project Ga0209780, IMG submission 187384) | Marine gutless worms symbiont microbial communities from Max Planck institute for Marine Microbiology, Germany - Inanidrilus exumae... | ecosystem: Host-associated > Annelida > Digestive... | reverse complement strand
ATTTCATTGTTGGATTTATCGTTTGAGAAACTCCCCCGAGAGAAATTACATAACCAGAAACGTTGAAAATCATCTATCGTTGCAGTGTAGTAAAGCTGCACTGATGAAAATTGGACGGGTCAGAGTACGGTCCCCACTAGGTAGCCACCCCTACAACCAAGCACCTGCCTCCCCCCATAGGGGCTCCGACTATTCCATTTATTCGCATCAGCCAATGTTCAGTAGCATAAAACATGCTTTAACGTAATTGCTTTCATGCTTTACTACGACTACTGCTGTTTGTAGACGGAATTCTACATAATTGCATTTTATGCCGAACCGTTAAAGCGGGACACTATATGCCGCAGCATTTTAATGTCGACTTCGGCCATGTTAATACCGTGACAAAACGTTTCACTGTACAGTATAAAGTCGAAGTTGCTAACACCTCTATCACAGTTCACTTTAAACATACTTTATTTGGAGTTCTTAACTCTAGTTTGGCTTGTATGTGTGTGAATCTGTGTAGTGTAACGTTGGCGTATTGTAGCTAAACGTCTAAATGGATCAAGCTGTTTTTTTGATGTGATGCTAGGTCCTAAATCTGACCATAAAATGATACGGCAAGACACTTTTGTTGTGTTCTTTCGTGGCAATGTATTATGCATGGATCAAAAAACACATCGTTTAATACCAAACTCGTATATGCATTTTAAACCTAGGTTATTGTTATATCTCAAACAATTTACATGACATGACGCTCTCTAGGACAATTCAATACATTATTCCTCAGGGGCTAGGCCAGAATATATTGTTTGGGGGGCTTTAGCGTGAGTCTAAAGTGGGGGTCCCCAGTGGGGTCCATGTGCAAAGCCCCTGTTTAGGGGGCCATGAGGACAAAGCTCCCTGAAGCTGAAAGCAATTTAAAAACTAAGTGAGCAATATTGCACTCCGGATTAGACTATTGGGAACTTTCAGATATTTCGTCCATTCCATTACTGTTCACTTTATTACTGGCCCGCCTAATGGGCCAGTATTGTTTTGCTTGCTGGCGTCTGTTGTCATCTGTAATGCTGCCGGTGGGCCGGCGCATGGGCGGCCGACACTGCATGGCGGGCCAGTACGGTTACGTCTCGTTTGGGCAACACCTTGTTATATACAAATCTATGCTGCTAATGCCAAAACAATTGAGCGGTAACGCGAATTTATTGAGTCGTGTTTTGGTGGATGGATCACTCATGTTTGGAGGCGAAGTGTGGCATTTTGAAACTTAGCCCCTTCAACCCCCCTTGACTTCAACCCCCCTTGTCCTCACCCCTGCTATCCCGGCTAGAGTACAGGCAGAATGGACAACACAACCTATACATTGGCTCTCCACTGCGAGCAAGAGATGAAAGGTCAGGGGCTGGAGAGCTATCCCCACCCAGGAAAGGAAGATCAGCAACCACTGCCAGCATCCAGTCATGTGCAGAATACATGAAAGTAATTTCAACAGGAAAGGACAAAGAGGCCTATCTAAGCTAATATTGTTACACTGTCCAATGCCAGTGAAAATAACAAGAAGGATAGCGTGAACACATATGTACAACATATTTAATTGCATAAATGCCAGATCTGTGTTAGTAAATACACTATGATCACGCATCCCTTTAGATAGATCCACTGTCAAAAACCTACCAAACATATTTCGGACTTGGGCAACCATCTGGCAACTACTTAAATATGCATCAGACCGAAACGTATTACTTTGCCTCTGGCAGGGGTGTCAAGTTTTGCAATCAGCACATCTCAAAATCTCATGTCCAAATGTCACAAAATTCCCAGCATGTCTTATCTGTGGCCATGGCTCGTTCCTCCTCCGACAGTATTACCTTATGTACTTCTGGTTTTTTGGATTACATAATGGAGCAAATAAGCCAGAAACAAAAAGAGAGGTATGTTTTGACCAGTTTGCTAAGTAGCGGTAGCAGTCTGACATCAGACAACACTGTTTGGTTGAGTTTGCCACGTGGCGGCACCAGAGGCAAAGTCTGCCGTCACAAACTGCATCTTCTTAGACGCATGTGACATGCAGCAGACAGCGGTTCTTCACACCTGGCGCAAAATTTCCCATAATAAACCAGCGAGCAAGTGCAATGTAAACAAACAAACTGCCAAATTCACTTGTTGTGGCATTATGAGTAAATTCTTTCAGTGGAAATAAACATGTCAAAGTTGTACAAGGTCGGTCAACCATCAGATTGGGACGACACAATTAACTATGGACATTATAGACAGACACATATATTAAAATTAAGATTAACATTTGGCAGTACACTATCTACTTGGTAACCAGCATTGATGCCTTATAGAAACTGTTTGAAAATAGCCCTGGATAATCAATTTGATCTACGCATTTTGTGCAATGCTTCGTTGCCTGTGTGCTGATAACGGCATCCAGCAACTTGCAACTGTTCAGGCAGACAGCCATGTCGCGGCCCCGGCCTAACGTGTAATAATAATAATAATAATAACAGCATTTGTAGAGCGCCATGGGGTCCGAAGATGCAGAGGTCCCGAAAGATGCACGGAGTAGCCGGATTCTTGAACACAGAATGGTCTGACTAGCAGTCATAATTTTCTGGCAAATTTTCTACCGTGTAAAAACCGAGCGTAACAATAGTGACATGAATCTGACACGACGCAGGCATCGACGCGAGTCATTTGACCAGTCCTAGTTTTTTGGCTTCAGTCTCGTAGATGAGTAATCGCCACATCTTGACGACGAACACCTCCGCCTCATCATCCAGCACCTGCAAACCACACAGACTCTTACTTACTTATTACCACTACCAATACCTAGGGTGAAGTGACGTCACAGTAATCTATGGTCACAATACGATCTCCATGTCGTAGGGCATGATGTCGTACTTAGCGAAGTTAACTGGTGAAGATTTGTCACGTTACTTAAATAAAATTGAATCGGTCCGTTCAAAAAAAGCTTACTGCTAGTGCCAGATCAGCGACCTGACCAAGTGCTGCAAAATGTTTACATTTTCTTGCCCTTCATAGTGGCGGCTAGAACAGCTGGCATAGATAAGAATAAAGAAATTACGTCTCTCTCACCCTAGGTATGCTACTCTGGTTTAACGGCCGTTTTTCAAAGTAAGCTCAGGTCAGCTGGTTCTTTCTTCGGTCCTAGTCTGCCCGTTCTGCAACAGGAGACTAGTGGAATGGAGAGATGTCACCAACTATAGGTGTAAAAGCAATGAAGATAACATCAAGCACTAACAATAACCCTAACCAGTGACTTGGCCTCATCTTTTCTTCATCCACAACTGGCCATCTGACAGAAGCCATCTAGCCTTCGTCATTCGGCGCCTGCTGTCTGGAACTCACTTCCGAGGACAGTTCTCGATAGTCCGTCACTAACAGTTTTCAAATCTAGGCTTAAAACTCATTTTATTTCACCTGGCGAACACCGACTAACATTACCTAACTGCTCTGACACCGCCTCCGAAGTTACGATATTACGACCTTATGGCGGTATAGAAATTTGTGTATTATTATTATTATTATGTCAGTATCCACTACCAGTATTTTCTTGACATAAAACAGCCCATCAGTTCTGCCTTAATAATTACGTTAAAAATGGAACTACAATACCACTATTGTTGCTTGCACTGTACATGGTAAGTTCTGAAACTGTTTAAAAAACCACAAGCTCTCACAGACGCAGCTACTCCACTGTTTGGCATGCAAAAGCCACGTTGCCCCAAAATTTACCAGCAGTGCCTGGAATTATAAATGTCAAATGGCAACAGTTTAATCCAAGTCGGACATTAGCTGCAGAGATCCCAATCCCCAACTGGACGGAAATATCCCAACACCTGCACCATCCATCCTATACGTAGTATTTAAGCAATTATATTGGGTTTACCTGCCACAAAGGCTTAGTCTACGCTTGCCAACATAGATATGTCACTAACCATAGAGATGTCGGCGAGAATACTGCTCGGAGAGCTGTGCGAGATGACCTTTTTGCAGATGAAGTCTGACAGGGTCGGTTCATCTTCACCGATGTACTCAACAATCTTCTTGTTCACCCACGGCCGTATACGTCGATCCATCAGGGTCTAAACATCACACGTCACTCACCTGTTTACTCACCTGTTCACGAAACGATTTACCTGATTCACACGCGACATTCAATGCAGCTCTTGCACCACAGACTTAATGATCACATGGAACTACTCATCAAGCTCAGATGGATTAGAAGGATTGTACTGGTCAACTTTCAAGAGCATTTTTTTTAGATTTCAGACTATTATAAGTTCATACAGTTCAACAATTACAGTTATGAAAACATGAGCAGCGCATTACAAAATGTCACACACAATACAAAAACGAATAAAACTTTCAAGAGCATTTTTTGAAGATTTCAGATAATTATCAGTTACATTTACTTCATCCCTGGCAAGGGTGCAAAAAAGAAGACTGCACCCACAAGAGTGCAAAGACCCATGATAGCAATGTTTCATCACCTTGACCTTTGACCTTTTCACCCCAAAATAAATGGGCTTCCAGGGCTAATCATGGAACATTTCTATGTCAAGTTTGGTGATCCTAGCTGCATTGGGTTTTTGAGATATCATGCAAAAACAGACAGACACACAAGCAAACAGGTGAAACCTAACCCCCACGACTGCCACTGGTGTGGTTAATGAGCATTAACTGAACAGCTACTAGTTATTAGCCAAATTCCTTTGCGACCTTGTAACTGCCCACTCAATTTCACGTAATTTAACAGCATTACCATATGGCATCTGTAGATCAAATTAATTCATAGAAGCTAATTACAAAATCATCATCAAATATCCTTTAAAATATCACAACGGCACTACATACTGAGTCGACCATACTCCAGTCCAGAGAGAATGCAAACAGATCGTCCTTGGCTGTTGGAATGCGTTCAATAAGGTTCTTTATCGACTTGCGTTTCTCCTCGGCACTGGTCGCTGTCGCAGCGGCTGTAGCCAGAGCCGTTAGGTGTGCGGCCGTAGGTGGTACCGCGGCCCTCTCTTCCTCCGTGTAGTCGAGAGGTACCAGCTTCCGCTTCTTCACCTGCGTTACTTCCTCGTCGTCGTTGTTGAAAACGTCGTCGACGGTCATCTTCTTGCGCTTCTGCTGCTGCTCGGCCGAAGGACTCTGTGTCGAACCTGGCAACCAGAACAAATACTACTTCACGGCCAATAACCAGGTCAACCTGTGTCAGCTGAGAACTGGAGGATTTCGTCGGAGCAAAGTTCGACAGCCCGAATGCCGACACTGATATCAACCGGTGCATTCGGATTAAGGAGAAAACACTAACGGTGTCAGCTATACTCCATTCACACCAAAGACAAGAATAAACTAGAATAAATTAGCCGCGTACCGGACTGATGGTCGACTCTTTGCAACTGACGTTTGTGCTAACTTCAAAGTCACGTGACAAAAAAACGAGGTCAAATATCACAAATCCGGCCCGATCAAATTTAGATATTGTGCCCTAGTTTAAGAATCAGTGGTCAGTTGGCAGCTCCCATTGTAAATAGCGGAGGAGATAGCTATTGAAAATGGAAGGATTTCCAACTTTCAAGGTCTAAGGATCGGGTCATACTGCATACCGTCGTGCATCACTCATCAACCTCTACCTACATGCCAAATTTCACTGAAATCGAAGGAACTTTTTGTGGACGGACGGACATACGAAAAGACGGACATTTGTGACCGACTTTATTACGTCGACTCAGAAAAGTCGACCTAAAAAAGCAGAACAAGGCAGCACATCAACCAAACACAATGCACATCACAGTGGCTATAAAAGTATAACTTTTTTTCTGGAGACATAAATGGATTCTCTTCTGAAGCCCAACTATATGTACAAGTTGATCAGAACAGCATCCAACTGATCCTATAACAAGTCCAGTACCTGCTCATGAAGGCACTACCAGGTTGCCGAAAATTACAGCACTTGCCACAACCCTCCACTGAAGGCTGCAGTTTGACAAAAATAACGGGACATAACACTACTGGGCCACCGTGTGCTGTCCCCTGGTGAGTTACATTGCATATGCATGTTACAGACGACAGACAACGACGGCAACAGACGCCAGCAACTGTTACTAGTCTGGCCCTCCTACACTGTGTGTAGGCAGTCCAGTAATAAGAACTGTAGCATAACAGACCAGGTTTGAGAATGCCGGCAAAGCCAGTTTTCGGCTTGTCTGGAACAGCAGTAGCCGGCTCAGAAGGCGGCAGAGAAATGCTATCATTGGACATGGTTGATGGTGCGGGTACTGGTGCAGGTACCATTGTCGGCATAGGAACCATCGCCGGGAGTGCTGCCACCGACACTGCAGGGATACTGACAAACGTAGGCTCAGGAGACCTTGCAACGCCACGCGACGACCGCGTTGCTAATGCTATCAGCTCGGGAGACACGGGCTCCGGAGCCGGGTGAATGGTCGGCATGGTGATAAACTTTGACCCCGACGATATAGAGGGCGCCACCGGTTTTTGGTCAATTACGAGTTCGTGCTCGCTGGACTGCGAGTCCGGTGTGTCCGAGTGGATATGAATTATGGACGCATCCGGAACGTCGGAGTGAGGACTCGACGCTAGGCGCGGAAGTAAATGCTCTTCGTGTTCTCGTTCAATCTAAAACATCACACAATAAAATGTGACAATAAACATTCCATGCATATTAACAAAGATGACGAGCAGCTGGCTTATTCTACGACTCACATCATAACCAGAAAAAATAACGATGAAAAACTACCAACAAAAATTAGCCCCGTACAGGACTGATGGTCAACTCTTCACAACTGACCTTTCTGCCACATTCAAAGTCATGCAACACCAAAACTACAACAAATATCAAAACTCCGGCCCAATCAAAGCAGTGGTCAGTTGCTAGCTCCCATTGTAAATGGCAGAGGGGATAGCTTTTGAAAATGGCAGGATTTCCTACTTTGAAGGGCTCGTGAATTTGACCTTGGATCGGGTCATACTGCATACCGTCGTGCATCATTCATCGACCTCTACCTACATGCCAAATTTTGTTGCAATTGAAGAAACTTTTATGGACAAACGTACACACGGACAGACGGATGTACATTTAAGACCCACTTCATTAGGTCGACTCAGAAGAGTGGACCTATAAGCCGACAATGGTTGGTGTCGTGTATGCCTATGTACTATGTATTGACAAGTTAACAACACTGACTCAGAGTTATTTCACTCAATATATATTCAGCAAAGGGTAAAACGTAATAAAAATTCATTTAGCACCACAACAGCTCATCAACGTCAACTTTAGGTTTCCACGTGTCCTAAAAATATCCAAACAAACTGGTTATCCAAATAACTGTCCATGCTCTGCAATAGTACCGTCTGTCAAATAGGATATAACAATCCTTCTCCACAGCGTTGTGCTCCGACGGTGAAAATCTCATTCCACTCTCTAGTACCGGCTTGAAACTCAAGAAAGAAGATCATATATGCAAGTCTGCATTCTACACGCAACGTGCAGTATGATTTCAAGGTCAACAGGTCAAATGTCTCTCAAGTCCAGATCCAGAATGCATGATATACTGAGCGTGACTCACTCCACTGTTGGCATGGTGATGGGAAGAACAACTGCCTCATAAAAAACGTCTGCAACTTATCTTCCGAGATTCTCTACTGCAATGGTACGGTATTGTCGGGTTTAACGTCCCACTCGACACATTATAGGTCATTTCGGAGACGATTTTACAGGTCAGATGACCCAACCAACAGTGTAATAGCACTGAAGGATGATAGTCTTCCAGGTCAAGTGGAAAAAGGGGACTGAGTGGGAACTGGATAACCCGGCTCACCTGAAAAATAGCCGATAAAACACCGTGACATTTGTAATGTCGCACGTTTGACATTCATTTTCTTTGAGTGCTAATGTTCGCACTACATGAACCGACAGTGCATCATTTGCATGCATCATTTCTGTGACCTCGCCGTGACCTTACGGTTCAACATGCCAAACCATTAATTGGTCAAAACGTAGTCGTGTGACGTCTCCAAGTAGGACTCACACAGTACAGTATGGCCATACTCTGCAACGTAGAAATTGCTTGCTCATAACTAATACGATTACAACACTGTGATGCCTATAAACGAAATAACTGAGCGTCAACAATTAAATAGGTAACTGAACAGATTAGACCAAATGTCCGAAACAAAGTATGAACTTTTACTTAAGTGTTTCGAGTTCACTTCATATTTAACTATCACACTTACAGGCATGCATTATTATCTCTATAATATGACACTAAAGCAATGTGCAAATATTACGGGACATTTCATAACAAAGAATATCAACTGACTGCAAAGGCATAATCTACCAACATTAAGACAGACAGTCAGTTGTTAATCTATTTTACCCTTTCCATCTCAGCCTCTGGGTCGGGATGTCCGTCATCCAGCAGTTTCTTTCTGATTTCCTCCAGCTCTTCACGTTCCTTCTGTCGGTCGCGTTCGTCGGCTTCCATCTCTTTCTCTCGCTCGTTCAGTCGCCGCTGCAGAGCGCTGCTCCTGTAGACAGTCGACACATCACTTCACAAACCACCACCCACTGTCCACTTGAAAGGAAGCAATTTCTTGCTATTATCTGATACTCATGTCCCACCTTACTCTTCACTTTGCTTCAAAAAGTTTCACTAACTTTTCCACATTTCACATCAGCCCCAGCAACAGGTTGCAGTGACCTAGATGTAGCGGTCGTGTCTATCACTGTAATATACACTACAGTTTGGTGGGGCATGGGCTGGACATCAATTCTGCAGGGCTTAGGTTTACTCAGCCTTCAACTTGGGCTGAGTTATAACAATAATAAATGGCGGCGGTGAATGCGAACGGCAGCAGCTTTTACCAGCAAGTCGGCTGGCTTGGTCTCAGTCGATGGCCATCAGGCGTTCAGTCTGTAGTTGTCAAATGAACCATGTGAACTCTTGCAACGGCTTGCCATGACGACCGCACCATAAACATTATCATGCTATTATTATTTATTTGTTTTTAATTATTTGTGATCGTGGTATTCAATTTGCAGAAAAGAATAAATTGTGCTATGCACAGAAAAAAAGAAGCAGGAATGGTCGCTACTATTCCTCCCTATTATTACTGGCCCGCCTACACATAGTGTAGGGGGCCAGTATTCTTTTGTTCTCTGGTGTCGTTGTCTGTAACACTCCATGGCGGGCATATTTGCCAGGTAGTTTCGTCCTGTTAGGGCAAAACCTAGTTATTATTATTATTATTATTATTAACAGACAAGAACATGTAAAAGTTATCACCAACAGTTCAAGCATATACTTCTTTCAAGACACAAAATATACACTGCATTTTTATCAAAAAAAATTAGTTCATGTTAAAATGCCAAATTCCAGAGACTGAGCAGATGGACAAGTTTTTGACAAGCAATAAAAGTAACTTCGAATTTAAGAACGTTTTAGCCAAAAATGTTGATAGAAAGTGACACGGCACGCACTTGTAAAATTTAACGTCGTCACGCTCATCGTCATAGTCTTCAAAGAACTCTTTCAGTCGCCGCGCTTCCTTCGTCTCGTCCGACTTGCGTTCCTTCTCGCGGTCTTTCTCCTTCTCGTAATCTCGTGCTTTCTTGCGCTCTCGGGACTCCCACTTTCTCAGCAGCTGGGCAATAATGACAATTAAAAACAAGTAAGTAAAACATAAGAGCATTACTACCATCACAGCATAGCTCAGTGGACGGGCAGACAGTCTTTTCAGTGGCCATACCCACCCTACCTTTCCTTACCAGACCTCAGTACTTAGCCAAGAGACTGGCTTGGAAGAACGTCTCCAAAGTGACCCATTTTGTGTCGAGTGGGACGTAAAAACGTAATCATATCAACCTTACCAGACCTTAACTTACCTTACCTTACCTGTGGGTGAGTAATCTATTACCCAGTGCTGGGGCCATATCAAACTCACCCCAGTGTGCAAGGTTACTAGAACATTAGTAAGTAAAGTATACGTCGATTTGTATAGCGCATTTTTACGCAAAGCGCCTCAAATGCGCTCAGACATAGATCACACAGTTTTACCTGCAAATTACACCATGTCTGCCTTTACTTCCCAGCCGCAGAACATCACCGCCCTTTGGCTGGTACTCATTTTACCGTCCCACAAAGGGTAAAAGGCTGAGTCGACCTGGGTGGTTGGTTACATACCGAAATATAAGTGCCGCCTCCGGGAGTCGAACCCGGACACGGTCACCCATCCCAGTACTAACCGGGCTCAGCGTAGGTTAAGTTCGTTGATCTAGACCGACGACGCTACGACTATGCCACGCCGCCACCTCGTACAAACCACAGTACGTTTGATAGCGACAGCATACATATCTCATCACGCTGTATGCTGTATGGTCATGCAATATGGTACCGTGTTATCATGCTAGCACAAAACTTCCCACGCAAATGAAACAGACAGACCAACAACACTGTGCAAAAGTGTTTCACCTCCTGATAAGCTGCCTCTTTTTCGCGCAGCTTGCGTTCCATCTTCTTGCGCTCATACGCATCTTCTTCGTCCTCTGTATCTTCGCGGTCACGACTCCTACACAGATCCATCACTTCATTACGGCCCCTTCACAGACCATTACTCTACAGCTTCCTATCACTGCAGACGCTCACATTTTATGATCAAATAACCGGCATATCAGCACGTCCATCATACAAGACGGTTGACTGGGAGATTAACGTCCCCTTTCAGCACAACAATAGGCTATATCGGAGACAAGGTCTTGGGCGGAGATTTAGTTCTGCCAGATTAAGGATGGCCAACGATACAGTAACTCCCAACCTCGTTGCATTTTTGTTCAGTAATAACCCAAAATTGGAAAGGATAGGGGAGGCTTATTTAAGTTATTACACTAGTGCCTACAACTTGCTGGAAACTAACCAACCACCATAAGTTCAATGTAATATCTTGTGTAATTTCTGTTCTTCAGTTTATATAACATGTCAGTGCCTAACGACTCTCGACGTATAATATCTTTTCTTGTATTTGTCTGGCTTTGGTAAAGGTAAAACCCCAAAAAAGCATCCGGGAGACCTCCCACCCATGGTACCAGACCTGCCCACTCCACCCCACATCATACAAAACAATTAAACACTGTTGGGTGGGTTGGCTTCCAATCCAGACCATAAAAACGTGTGCAACTTATCCACAAAAATTCTTTTCCAGAACAAGAGGAAAAGGAAAAACCACGGATAACCCAAGTTTACCTGGAAAACGGCCGTTAAAATGGACATCAGACAAGTACTAATAAAAAATTACAAGGAATCATGACTAATTTGAAAGTAAGTCATTCTTCACTTCTTGAAATCTTTTTAATAACAGTCAACTACAGCAATAGCTGTAGTAAGCTTAGTAATGGTTGACATCATGCATATAATTAATTTATACAAGGCCAACCCACTTTCTATCCACAAATGCCAATAGGCAAGGTGTGTTTGTTTATTGTTTTGTTTGTACGGTTACAGATTTCTCCGGCGAGGATAAAGCTAGCGACATCAAATTTTGCATGGTAGGGAATCTTCCATTTTGGGGAACTGTGATCCCCTCAGAAGCCGTAAATCAAACGAATCAGTCACCACCGGGAAGTATTGCTTAGGGTGTATACCTTACACCCCCCCTAAATGTCACACTACAGATGCACCATTCATGGAGTATCGCACAGCGTGTGGACGTAGGTGGGCATATGTGGATATACGGACGTAATTGTTATAATTACACTGCAGTTTAAATGAATAGTGGATGATAATCACCTGTCTGTTGGAGACGTCCGTTCCCTCGTTCCTGACCTCTTTGACCTTTCCCTCTCAGCAAGGGTACGTTCTTTATCACGGCGTTCCCGTTCTCGTTCGCGGTCACGTTCCCGTTCTCGCTCCCGTTCACGCTCTCGCTCCCGTTCCTTCTGTCGTTCACGTTCGCGGTGTTCGCGTTCTCTGTCTCTGTCCTCCTCGAGTCGTCGTCGACGAAGCACTTCGCGTTCACGCTCGCGTTCCAACTCGCTCTCACGCTGCAGCCGTTCCTGCTCCGACTCCTGAAATACCAGCCATCATCAGTCAATTAATAAAATACCAGCCATCATCAATCAATCAATCAAATCATCAACTAGAAGATTACGGATGCGTTCGCCACTTCAACGACCTGCTGTGACCTTGACCTCCGACCGCCAAAATCTAATCAGGTCATCAGTACGGGCTGGTGAATATTCCCAGTCAGTTTCATCAACACTGCTCAAACTGTGTGGTAACAACATATGTCTGGATATACAAATCTGGATATACAAAAAGACGGATGGACAGCTCAAAAACATAATGCCTTTGCAAACATAGGAACTATGTTTGCTGCAAAACGTCGTCCCATCACAGACACTTGCCGTGTTTCATAGTCGTCTGAAAACTTACCTCTGTACGCGATCATTTCTCTCCTAACAGTTTCTACTAACACCGTTCATAGTGGTTTGGCAGTTCACACTTAGGTCACTATAAATAAATTCTACGTTACGTAATGTAACGCAATGTAACACTTACGATGGTGAAAATGGCTTTGCATACATCAATGAAGTTACTCTATGTCAAGTCCGGTTAGTAATGCGATGAACTACAGTTTCACTGGTATTTTAACAAGCCACCCAGAACAACTCAGCCTGGCCATCCCGCACTGGTAGGCACAATGGGTATCTGCGTCCATCATGCCAACTGGCTGTTCCAAACGTAGACGGCAGCATCAAAAACTCTACGGTTTTGATTGAAAAACATCATTTTAGCGGGTAAAAATAATAGCCATATTATGTAAGACAATCAAGAAAGTAAAAAAGTTCAATAATTAAAAAATTTGCGTTGACGCTATCAACAGTTTAATCAGTCAGATGAATCAGTCAAAGTAGTAACAATTAATGTGGCTTCAGCAAAACAGAACCCGTCTACAGTAGCTATACCTGAAAAATAAAAGAGTACATACTTAACAACGAGAAAAGATCCAAAACAAGCACTATTGTGTTCTATCGAACTCGGGTCTATCAAATGCAACCTCAAAACGGCCAAAACTGGCATTCTTCAGTGGGAAAATATGTCCACCACAATCGCGAAACTGCCAGAATCGAATTTTGCACATCTCTAAAATCAATTTCTATTTCGGTTTTCGTTGACACTCGAGATAAAGTCAATGCAGATTATTTTTAAATCTGTTTGAATTTTTGTCACGATCATAATCGTTCTAGACCGGATGAAATCGATACCGACACCAAAATTTGCACATCTGTAAAATCCGAAATATATTTCCGGTTTCGTCGACCACCGAGTACGAGGTCAACGCTGATTAGTTATACCTCAGTTCGGGTTTT
>Ga0209780_1002339_pt1 | contig 13405 bp, 9 predicted proteins | sample WorMetexBAHAMAS2_FD_187384 | JGI IMG/M metagenome (GOLD analysis project Ga0209780, IMG submission 187384) | Marine gutless worms symbiont microbial communities from Max Planck institute for Marine Microbiology, Germany - Inanidrilus exumae... | ecosystem: Host-associated > Annelida > Digestive... | reverse complement strand
AATCTATTGTATTGTATCAACATCATTATCATCTGCAGCAGTACCCTTTATCAACCTCATTCTGATACCAGTTTCATCCATTTCTGACTCCTATTTGCTTCACCACTTTGACTCCCAGCTTAAAACCTACCTGTTTCACAAATCCTGCCCTCCCCCGGACTGCATTGACATACTTTTGCCTGCGCCGTTTCTTCTGAGTTACTCGGTTTTTAGTTTTTCCTTATTTTTTTTTTCGTTTATGTGCCATGCGCTGGTCTAAGCTGGCCATATCATCAGCTTTTGAGCATACGCAATATATCGTATCGTGTAGTTTATCCTACAAGAAATACTGACTTCACTGCCACTTTCCATTCAGCCTGCCCACCAGTGGTAATGATATAACATGTACACAGTACACTACAATAGACAGTAGTAGCAGCTCATTATACCATGGTACAATGCATATTCTGAGTAGACACCACAGCATGGACCATGGTCAGTGTAACGGCCATTTGACAGTATGCCCCTTGATCTTTGGATGCAAAAATCTGTTATGATCGGCTGCCTTTCCTCGTGCATTCCCTCACTATACCTCATAGTTTCATCCACAACTAACTGAATTCTGAGAAAGAGAACTGGAGTTTCTTTGTCGGCTCTGTAATGAGCCTGCGTGTTGATGTGATGTTGTATTTTGATGCAATGTGCACAATTGGTTGAGTATGAATGCTGATCCGGTTCAACTGAAGTGTACATCAGAAAGCACTCGAAGAATGCAAACATCTGTTTATTTTTATCTGTGTTGACTCGATAATCACCACAATGTGCATGATACATTTGTAGTTTGCTAATTACATTGTGAGATATAAAAGAGAATGTTACAGTACATCAAAAACAGTAGTATAAAAACTTAATTTTAGATTTGTAAAAATGTCAATTGTAAATTGCAATTTACTCCCTTATTTGATGTCATATGAAGTTATGTTGCCATGTAATAAACAGAAGTATTGCAAGAGGAAGAGGAAGTTTGGCTGTGATGTCAAAACCGAAAATGTTCACCCCATACAAATAGCATGAAATGTTACTAAGTAAATGATGGTTTATGATTAAGTGTTAAAATAATTATAGTTATTAAAAGTTTTAACGATTAGTTAGTTAATTAATCGTTAACTGCCACTGTGAAGTTACAAATCCATGTAGGCAACTCATGATCTCAGTGTCAGCTTTTGAGCGCACGTTAATCTACCCTATCTTAGCATTCTATTACAGTTCAAGTGAAATTTTACTGATATAAACGTGAAACAAAATTGCAGTTAACAGTGGTTTATACAGCTGCAGTGTTGCAGGTGGCGCGTACAACGTTACTTCCAGGTATCCTGAAGACGCTGGCATCCAACAAGAGCATGCCACTCCCAGTCCGTCTGTTTGAGATCTCGGACGTCGTGCTGAAAGATGCAACACAGGACGTTGGTGCAAGGAACCAGAGGCGACTGTGTGCTGTGTACTGTGATACATCTTCCGGCTTTGAGATCGTTCACGGTCTGTTGGATCGTACCATGCAACTGCTTGATGTTCCTCTGTGTACACAGGAGAATGGATATCGGCTTAGACCCGTCGACGGTACCTTGTTGTTTGCTGCATTATTACCAGTGCAGTTGCTCTTTTAATCACTCTGCATAGAGGTACATACACTCTGTCCGGAAAAAGGTGCCACTATATTATTGCCTATAACTTTGCCAAATGCAGACCGATTTTCTAAATTCTTTCAACGACAGACTTAGTAAAGCAGTAATAAAATATCCCACCATACCTCAAATGAGTTGCTACACTACCTTGTAGACCCCAAGCCACTGGTATTAGCCGCCGCCATTAGCCGTTAAGCTCGTTAGCCATAGCCAGCCACTGTAGGTGGTTAGTTGCAGCTAGCCAGCCATGAGTTTCTGTAGCCATAGCCGGCAAATGCAATGATCTGGTCCACAATAATTACACTGGTGTTCTATGTTGTTATCCCCGCAAATGCGAGGGAATGTTTTCACCATCGTTTGTGTGTCTGTCTGTGACCACGAAATTTTATGGGAAGGTTCCTAGGGGGAAAGAGAAGACCAAGTTCGTGTTTCATTACGATTGGTAGAGGGATGTGGAAGTAAGGGTCAGAAAACTCCGTAAATTGGCGATTGTTTACATTTTACACTTGCATGCTGAATCATATCCACAGATGGTAATGTAGGAGTAAAAAAATCGGCGATTGCTTTCGTGGGGATTTGTACTCTGTCAGAGTACTTTCCATCTAGTTAATGATCTGTATTTCTATTTTACTTACTGTGTATTTGCATGCTGCAGATGTGGCTTACTTTCCAAACCGGTGTGCCGAGGTGGTAGTAAATGGAGAGACAATTGGACATATCGGAGTTCTTCATCCAGATGTTGTTACTGCTTTTGATCTTTCCATGCCGTGTTCCGCTTTTGAGATCAACATTGAACCTTTCCTGTGAACTCTCTGTCATTAGCAGCAAGATTGCCGCAAGTACATTACAGAAACCGTGTGCTGACATGGCCAGTGTTGGTGACAGGATTGGAGACTCATGCACCTATAAAGTTTTTCCTGGTTGCCACAGTTCCCCTAACTTCAGACATTCCCAAACTACTTTTTATGCTGGAATTACTTTATATTGTGTCATATTTACACCTATATTTCATGGGGAAACTCTTGGATCATACTTTGGCTGCAGGAGGTCAAGTCCGCCGGTTTTGGCATTAGGAGCTTCCGTTTGCCACTTCAAGCTGGCTTTCCCGCTCACAGTGATCATGCTGCTGTCCATGTCTATTGAACTTCATACACAGTCTTTGCTTATCTGCCCTTCTTCTGTGCAAACTTGTATTTTGGCAGAGTCCCATAGAGAACCACTAAAGATGACTTGTTCTTATTTTGTGTTATGATATCCGGGCTCTCCATGCATCGTGTTTCGTGTTGTGCATACGTGTGCTCTTCTGCCCGTGTTGTTGTATAGGATTTTGTAATTTTCTTGGCTTTGTTATCAGTCAAAGCCGTTGAATGCCATTGCATCATGACTGTGGACAGTGGCTTATGATTTGTAACATTTTGACGATTACTTGATTGTTCTGTATGTGCAGTGTGCTTTGTAGTGTATGTGTGAGCTATTTGTATAACTATAGACACACTCGGTTTTTATGGCCAATTTCCAGGTGAAACTAGGTTATCCAATTACTGAGTTTATTTACTTTGAAACAGTATTATGAATGAGAACATTTTGGGGCAGTTTTTCAGGCTTGATGCCCTTAGTGTCGCCAAATGAAGAGCATCAAAGCACTGAACGACACAAAAATATGATGCTTTCACTTAATTAACAAGGTGTCGCCCTAACGGGACGTAACCGTACTGGCCCGCTGTGCAGTGTCAACCACCCGGTGGCCGACGACAGACAGCAGATGCCAGTGAACAAAACAATACTGGCACATTAGGCAGGCCAGTAATAACTAACTAATACAATTAGAAATTACAATCTTTGTAGACATTGTGCAATACATTAAAAGTCATGGTGAACTAAGCAAAGAGTGAGGTGTGTGTATTTTGTCATTACTGTTGACTTTCTTTGCCAATGCAAGACTGTGTTAAGCAGTGGCATACGGAATTTAGATACGAGGGGCTGTAGCCTAAGAAGCTGGCGATGGACTCCAAGGTGGTTCGTTCACTGTAGTGTGCAAGGAACTGCTTCTGGAATTTGGAAGTTTTGTGTCCTGACAAATGCAGCGTCTACTGTAAAACACTATATTTTTCGCTGCATATTAATTTCGCAAATTACTTACGTTAAAAACATTTGCTGCATTTTTAGTTGGCCTATTTTCCAGGCGTTGATGTTCTATGCAGGTAAAGTTATTGTTATGGGCAAATTCGAGAAATTCACTTGTATTTAATTTCGTGATTATATTCTACTCAAATCACGAATATTTGATGCATGTGAAATATAGGTGTTTTACATTAGTGAATTTTTAACGTCATGTTTGAAATGGCCAAAATCTATCATGGCTTGACTTTGGGAGAATTAAACTTCCAGTTTAATTAAGACATATTTATGGATAAGTAGCTTGTCGCTGAAGAACAATCTGAAACTTAAGTTTAAATCTGAAGTTTGGACTTAACTTCACGTAAGTGCAGTTAATATAAACAGTTCATTGTTAAAACAAACTTTTGATTGCATGAACTAAATGAAAGATACCAACATAGTTATTTTTCACTGGATGTGAATTACTGGTATGTGTAGTAATTGGATTGGCATGAAATAGGGAGTTATTGAATACTGGTTATACCCACACCTTAGTGCATTTGTGTTACAAGGACGACATCAGTCAATGGGGAAGGGCAAAATTTAACTCCCGCTACCCCAAACCGATTGTAACATAAATTTTCTTGGCTACTTAGCAACGTACCACCCTTCAAAATTTCATCCAGATGGGTGGGTGTTTTTATTGTGTTGCTATATTATTGTCCCCTGCTGCAGAAATGTGAAATAAACTAAACATAAGGGGTTTCCTTTTCACGTATGTTAACTCTGCTGTTTTGGAGGTTCTTAGCATCATCCACCGCCAACACGCCCGTGCGGATTTTGACATTAAATACATCAAATGACACAGTTTCATGCAAGGATGTGCCTTTTCAGTGTCGCAAAACCAAACTTTGAACCTGGACACCTTTTCCCCCGAAAACCGACATTTTGGGCCCGTTTTTGACAGGACTGTAAATGGTCCTTAATTGTCAGCTTAGCCCCATAAAAGTTGTATAGTAAATAGGAAAAATGATGATTCCCAATGTGTACATGTTTTTGACCCACTATTGTCATGTCACGTGATTTGGAGCATGAACAGACATTGCTGTGGCCTTTAAAATGGTCATACACTATTTTGGTGGATAATTATTTGCTTAACTATTTCTTTGCTGAAATAAAATATATTACTTTTCCCTGGTACTGAGTATATGGTACAAGTAACAGCAGGGGCGGTACCACGATTTTAAAAGTGGGGGGGGTGAACAAATTCTGCTAGCGGAGCGAATTATTCCCAAATTATGCCCCCCTGTATGCTTTGGCTCTAAACGTGGGGGGTCATGTCGCCCATGAGTAACAGTAAGTCATTACTGTTAACCTACCTGTTGACTATTGTCGACTTCTGTCGACAGCCGCCCCGAGCCCCTGCAGTCTACTTTTGTTGTAAAGCAGTGAAAGAGTTAATCATAGATCCTTTTAAGTTACAATCGAATCAGGGTCAAGGATTTCAAATATGAGAAAATGAGACCCATATGCACAGGTTACGTGACCCAGCCCATGGGTAGTGGCTGCAAAGGCACTGTCACTGGTGGCCCGTGGGAGATGTTATGACTCCTAACTCAAGAACAGATAAGCAGAAGACCTACAATCCTGGAGGAGAGGTTGACCACGAACCATTTTAAGCTGCAAAGTTTTTGATAGTAACTATATTTAATATCCACTTTTAAAAAACCTTGGTGATCTTTGTGTGAACAGTTAGTACAGACAGGTTATGTAAACTGTATACATCATTATGTGGTATAGTTATTTACCAGTTCATTAGTAGATTGTCAGTGTGATGAAACTTTTCACAGAAGTGTATACAACTTATGCTGGTGTTCTTTTTGACAAACAACAAGTATAAATTCACTGAAAACCATAACTTGCAAAAATGAAGCAACGGAAACATGATATTCATAGCACACAGTATGTAGTGATTACATGATCTTACTGTTTTTGCCTGACACAAAGCTTGCTTACAAAAATGAGCCATGTCTGAAATATCATGATCTAAACACATAGTAGTTGTACAGCAGTTCACATTTTGCGATGAATTCAAGGCACATGATTGTTGTAAAATGTCATCTGCCCTGTGTCACTTATGTCAGCTACAACTACTGCATGTTGCAAGGTAACATGATATACTTAACAACTTAATAGTAAACACAGTAGTATACAGTTCAAACTGTATGAAGTTCCAACAGTAAACTTTGTTTTGTGCAGTGGCATAGCTACAGGAGATTCAGGCCGTTCAGTCCCAAACTCCAGAGGGCCCCCAGCGACACAGAAAAATACAAGACAAACAAATTTACTGAAACGTCTGAACAGCGGGATTGCAATTTCCAGCATCGTATGTGCTTTGCCTACACTGCAAGCTGCATAGTACATCAGCCTAGATAATATTGCAATTTTACTTATTTAGCTGTAGGTGGTGACGTCAAAAATGGTCAAATCCATAAGACAACTGCAAACGGGCTGTGCTGCTGGTAGGCCTTTGTGGTGTATCGAGGGCCGCCATCAGATTCTTGAACTGGGGCCTCAAACAGAATGCTATGCCACTGGTTTCGTGCTGAGTGGTATCACAAAACCTTCAGTTTTTTCTCTTATACTGTCATTCATTCTTAGGTGATCTTACTCTTGGCTGGACTACGGAATGACTATAGTACTATCTTGCCTGGAAGAATCCAGTTCCAAAGGTTCCCTCTGATGGACGGTTTATCTGACTGAGAGCGGTAACTAGCAGACGAATGCAGAGAGAATATATCGGTTAAAGGTCAAAGACGACAACTCTACCGGCTGTCCATTTTCCATCCACAAACTCATTATCAGCAACATAAAGTCTCTGGCCAGCAATGCAGAGACGCCATGGTTTCCACTTGTGGTCACTGCCAGGTGACGCCACCTCCCACATGTAGCCAAGCTTTGGGCTGAGCATCAGAACCGTTCCAGTGGCATCTGCAACGAACATAAAGCCATCTCTGTCAACTGCAAGATGGCAAGGTTTCATCACTCCACGCTCCATCTCTCTAGAGTAGCTTATTCCAGGGCGTCCATCTGCAGCGATCAAGCACACACGGCGGACAGCATCCGTCTCAGCACCGTGGCACACCACGAAGTTTTCGCCTACTGTTTCTACCCCATGGCATGGATTCATGACGTCCGGGTACAGCAGGATTTCTCGCAGGAGATTCCCAAAGGGCGAGAATATCTTGAGCTTGCGCGCTTCATCACAAGTTATCACTACATCGTTTGAATAAGTGACAGAAATTCCCCAAGGGTCATCATTTACAGGCCAGGTGGTTGATGTTCCCGTTTCCACATGTACCTGGTGCACGTCCCTCGCAACGCAGTCGACCAAGTACAGGCAGTGGTATGTAGTACTGGAAGCCATGTTGGCAATTCCACGCAGCTTTGGTACTGGTAGATAGCGCTGCAAGGAATAGTTTGGAATATCGTAGACCTCGACTTGGTCTCTCAGTCGGCTGCGGAGAACATAGAGTTCATTGTCAAGATTGGCTATACCCCAGACTGGTTCAGCTGTAGGCAGGATGTGCTCCAGCTGTGGTGCTACAAGTCACAGAACACATGACAACCATATTTATCAGATACGATTTTTATAGCACTCTTACTGATAAAAACAGTCACTTTAATTTTTTAAACAATTACTCATTTTGTACACCCGTAATCCCTCTAGGACCTTATGGCTTACTGGCAGTTTACTAGGCAGACAGCCTGCAGGTAACATCGGTCAGCAGCAGGCTGCCATTACTCTCTGCCAGTCCTGCAGTTACCTTCTTCCCAGGTTCAGAGCGTCACTGCCCTTGGCCAGAACCAATTTATACCCTGCATGGAGAACAGACGGACATGAGTGTGAACGACTTGCCTATGGTCACAGCATGCCAGTAGAACAGCCCAGAACTGAGCACGCAATCTCTAGTACAATGCCCTGTATATTGGACCACAAAGCCACGCAAGCTGTGTGGTTAGTGATTGTCTGAATGAAATAAGCGTATCACTGAAACAGACATGGTACACAGTCAGGTGGCACAGTGATAAGATGTCTAGAAAAATACTAAATAACACTAATGATCATTGTTAGCTACTGATGAGCTGACACATTATCCATGGAAAACTGGAACCTACTCGTATTCCAGAAAGATTTATAATCACCCTTTGTCTTTCACTGTTATAGCTGATTCTCATTCGCTAATGCCTAATGAGTAACGATATTTAGTTTTACTGACGTCATTTGCATTGTCTCTGATGCACGTTAGCCAATGATACCATGTTGGCTGCGCGGCACAGTGGTAGAACGCCGGCGCCAGCGAACTTTCCCTGTCCCACGTTCAACCTGTAGCTGATGGGTGACCACTTATGTGGGTAAGCCGCCCGCTACAGATCAGCCAAGTCAGCCTTTCATCCTTGCGGGGTCGATAAATTGAGCAGTGACCAACGTTATGGGATGTGTACTGGTCGCGCCATCTGGTGAGTGTTCACGCGGTTAAAGCCGGTGCGGTTATCAATCGCTGCGTGCCATGTGTGGCTGCAATACAGCCGGCTTAACCCTTCTGTATATAGTTAATGTGTTAGTGCCGCCCTGTGTGGCGGGTGTTGACTGCGCGTTGTGTCGTCAGTTAAATTAAGGAACATTATTATTATTATTATTATTGTTATTATTATTATTATCAAACCACTCAATACTTTCTGAATAATTATTAAGTTTACTATTGATCCTGTATGGGATATCACCAACATTGTCGGCTTTCAGACGCCAGTTAGTACCACCAGAAAACTGCTCACAAAAATGAGAAACTTGTGCAGAATTTATTACACAAAATGTGCCGGGATTCAGGAAAAATTGTGCCAAAACTGTGCCTATTTTGCTGTAAAATTTTGATCACGATAAAAAGAATGTTTGTTTTTAACTGGATTTGGTCACAAAGACATCATTGATCTACATGTACTAAATGAATGTTTTGATGGAATTTGTTTGTTAAATTTTTAACAGCATGCAATTTTTAATTTTTTATATGGACATTTTTGTAGGATATGCAGTGACATATATAGTGTACTTATATTAGCTGCTGCAGGTTTGTATCCAGACTGCCCAAAGTTATAGATCAGAGTAGCTCAGATTGAACATAAGCATTAAGAAGTTGAATGAAAATTCCTTATCATGGCAAAAATTGCTCGGACCCACAAAATTAGTCATGTTGTGCATAAACAGCACTCCGTGGGACTAGCCAGTAACCAAAATGACACACATGAACACAGTTGTACTCAATTACCTGAACAATACTTGTTAACAGCAAGTTCTCCAATGAAACTAGACACAGTTCCAAATGTTTGAGAGGTTTCAGGTATGTGTGCTGGTATAAACAAGACATTAGGGATGCAGTCTCCAACAGAAGGAATTGGCATATTTTGCAGTTCCATAGCTCTGTCGTGAAGATGTACAGCAGAGTTGGACACATCACATGGTTTTCCTTTATTCCTTACTTCTTTTGAATACGCACTAAAGCTTTCGATAGCCACCTGGGTCAAATCAAGACTTTCTTTACGTCTTACAATGTCCTTTGTCACTTTCTGCTTTATTGTCTGCAATTCATCAAGAATCTCGTTCATCTGGCTGTCAATAAGTTGCTTCACTTCAGCAGCTTTCTGTTCGACAGACATTTCTATCTCATGTATGTGCTCCATAAATTTGCTGTTCGACAGCTCCAGCTGATGCAGCTTTGCCTGAATTTCAGAAACCCTCTGAGACACCTGGTCCATATCAATGTCTATCTGTTGACGCATGCCTTCTGCCACAACCTCGATCTTCTCACATTGATGCTGCTGGTGTTCCGTTGCAAAGCACACGACACAAATGTTTGTCTTACAATCCTTACAGTACATCTTCACAATCTCTTCCGGGTCTTTCTTACAGTAGCTACCGGTACTTACTGAAGTGGTCACTTTGCTCACACACTTCACCTCTTCCAGGGAAATAACTTGATGTCCACCACCCTTCCACCTCTTGTGTGGCAGGCTGCATCGTTCACACAAAGCCTGGTCACACTGCATACAATAAACTGTAGCTTGAGCATCTTCAGAAGAAGCTCCAGACTCAGCAGAACAGACCTCACAAACAGTGTGTTCCAAGCCGTCCTTTGCCACTTTCCTTGCTTCAATGAGGTCAACTATAAAGAAGTTATTTGGCAGATCAGCAACTCCCCTGTCAGTAAGGGTGAACTGTTTTCTACAAATTGGACATAACAGGCTTTCAGCTTGCAAAGGCTCACTTTCAGTGAAATCTTTGATACACTTGAAACAGAATGTGTGCAGACATGGCAAGGATCGTGGGTTAGTAAAGTCTTCCAGGCATATTGGACACATTACAACGTGCTTTACTCGCTCCTTTAAGTCACCAGCAGACACAGCCATGTTCTGAAAATAAACAACAGCAGGTTTCACAAAACAGAAAGAAAAATAAGTTCAGTGAAAGTCTTCTAGCTAAGCTGGCAATCATTACATCCAACTTTGAGGCATCATAACACCCGTCGGGCTCATGCACAAAGAACATCCATACAGAGGGGAAAGAGGGTTGAGTAAAATGCAGACAATGGGATTGACGGTGTGCAGATGTCTGCATTTGTATCAGGGATGTCAAGTACTAATTTTGCTAATCTGGGATGCCTGCTTTTGATATGTCAATAACTACTGCACCCTATCTGCATCACTCATGCCTTATGACCTACTGTAAACTTAAACTCAGACAATTCTTATGAATCCAGGATTTAATACTGATATGTAGACCTAAATGTCTGCAAGTTTCACAGTTTGAAAATAACAAATTATTGATTGCTCATAAATGAATCATTATGCAACCTGATGATTTGCAAGTTTGATGTGTATCATTGGCATAGCACTACCAAATTGCACACATCCACAGGCTGAGGAGGAATAATGCCAAATGCAGATGACAGTAGACAAGGGGTCAGAGGGTATTAAAAACTACACATTTTGTGGAAATTCTTTGAGCTCCAGCTCTTACAAAGTCCGAAATCATGCCATATTTTGCAAATCAAAGTAAGTCCGGCTCTGACCAAATTTGAGGCTGGACTTCAAGATTTTTAACCCACCATGCTCTGGCTATTGATAATTAAAACATAATTAACTACAAGTTGCTGATGTGACACACGGTGTTCAGGTGTAGTGTTTTAAACTGTTTTCACTAAATCCGGCTCCAGACGGCCGCATTTGAGTTTGCAAATCCTGCCAGGTCCGGATCCGGCCGGATTTGACAAATTGGAATCTGGTACATCTCTAATTACACATGTACACATGCATTGGTGCCACAAAAGTTTCACTCATTTTCAGTGCCTTAGTTATAGACAGTATACAATTGACACGGGTAAATCAATCAATAAATCAATCTATTTGCTCAAAAAAGCAACAGAGAAACGAGTGCTAAGAGCAAGACGTACAAGGCTCAGGTAGGAGCACTAACCGGTACAGTCACCTCTGAAAAATGTTCATAAACAAGCTACATACATGACACAAACAAAACAAAACCCAAAACTAAGATTAAAAGACTAGAAACTAGAATGCTGTGTCTTGAGGTCCAAAAGTCGGACGTCTACTAACGCTGTGTCTCCAGGTCCGACAGTCGACGTCTAATTGGCACAACTACACGTCCGACAGTCGATACACCCTAATATTTATGCGCACTTCATTGACACCTATTAAAAGGTTTTGCGCATTTATAAAAGGAATTTTTCACGGAGGTGCACAGCAGGTTTCGTGGGCGGGGCAATTTTTTGCACTACCAGCAATTGCACTAACCGTTCGCTGACGTAGCTGTACTCAGCTCATGAAATACCAGCAACAAGACGTTGACAGTTCATACTTTATCATTAAAAGAGGGGTTTTGTGGGGTATATATAGATTAAATTAGCCCCATACGGGACTGACGGTAGACTCTTACTTACTGCCAACTTCAAAGTCACGTGACACAAAACTAGGACAAAAATCAAAACTCCGGCCCGATAAGCTGCAGGTATTGTGCTCTAATTTAAGAATCCGTGGTCATTTGCCAGCCCCCATTATAAATGGGGGAGGAGACAGCCTTTGAAAATGGCCAAATTTCCTATTTTCAAGGGCTCGTGACCTTGACCTTGGAGATAAGCTTTAGGTATTGTGCCCTAATTTAAGAATCCTTGGTCATTTGCCAGCCCCCATTATAAATGGGGGAGAAGATAGTCTTCAAAAATGGTCGAATTTCCTACTTTAAATGGCTCATGACCTTGACCTTGGATCGGGTCATACTGCATACCATCATGCATCACTCATCGACCTCAACCTACACACCAAATTTCATTGAGATCAGAAAAGAAAATTTTTTTCGAGAATCACAGCTGTCGTTACTGCCAACTTCAAAGTCACGTGACACAAAAACTAGGACAAAAATGAAAAATCCGGCCCCGATAAAATTGAGGCATTGCCCCCTAATTTAAGAATCCGTGGTCATTTGCCAGTCCCATTATAAATGGGGGAGGAGCAGATAAAATGAAATAACCTCTGGAAATGGCCGAATTTCCAACTTTAAGGGACTTGTGACCTTGACCTTGGATACGGTCATACTGCATAGCAGTCTACCTCTACCTACATACCAAATTTCATTGAAATCAAAGAAACTTTTTGTGAACAAACGGACGTGTGGGCGGACGGACATTTGAGACCCACTTTATTAGGTCGACTCGGAGAAGTCGACCTAAAAAGGGGCTAAGTCTTTTGAGGGCATAGCAGAAAGAAAGAAACAATAAAGTACGTATAGCCTACACGTAAGCCGTCGCTGCTGCATTAGTTGCGCAACTAATGCAGTAGTAAAGAGCAATACACGCCAATGTTTTGGCTAGAGTACGTATAAAGACGACTGTCGGATGTGTAGTTTCCATAACCTGAAGTCCGACTTTCAGACCTGGGGGTTAGTGTTAAAAGAAATCCGACTGTCGGCATGTAGTTCGGCGAAGTACATGTCCGACTGTCGGACCTGATGACACAGCGTTGCGATATTAGACGTCCGACTTTCGGGCCTCGATACACTTTGAAACTAGAAACGTTAAATGATTGACATCTTTATGATTCCATGTCATATAGCTGCGTAATCTCAAAAAAATATAATCTTCTAGAGCTGATATTACTGCGGCAATGACTGACATTGCTAATAAAATTAATACAATATACTTTCGCCACAAAATACTTCTATTCACACTCGACAGTGGAAAACCCACTGTTCATTGGAAAAACCAACCAAAAATAGCTATAAAGCTAAAATAATTATAGTAATATAAATAAGTAAAACCTGAAGAACAATTGAAAAGTTAGTACCGGTAGTTCGGTACATTGAGATTTCTCATGTTGTTGTTGTTGTTGTTCCTAATACAGTTTTAGATGCGCTAGCTTTCGTCTTTGCGTTGACAGCTGTTGTAGAGACTGCACAGTTCAACTTCACTGATACTTCAGTCTGCTACGATTTATTAAAGTCGGGGTATAGCGATTTTTTTCTTTTTATTGTTTTAAAATAAACTATTAAAAATAATTAATGGTGTGCTTTGAATACTTTTATG
>Ga0209780_1002338_pt1 | contig 13405 bp, 3 predicted proteins | sample WorMetexBAHAMAS2_FD_187384 | JGI IMG/M metagenome (GOLD analysis project Ga0209780, IMG submission 187384) | Marine gutless worms symbiont microbial communities from Max Planck institute for Marine Microbiology, Germany - Inanidrilus exumae... | ecosystem: Host-associated > Annelida > Digestive... | reverse complement strand
AGCTCATACGTGGTTCGCTTCCCGCTCAACGGATTCTGCCGACTGAACTCGCTGCAGGTCATCCAGAGACTGATGGCGGCCGGGTTTGACATCTGTGCGTCGGCGGGGGCCGGCGTGGAGGGACAGCAGTTTAGCGAGTACGTGTTCCGACGTAGACGACCCAATCCATCGTCGACTGCAGCAGCAGCAGCCGTTGCCAGCAACACAGATAATAACACCACGGACGACGTCGAACAAATTGCACCGGTTATCAAGCGCGAACGACTGTCGGATTAGCACGCGTAGACATTTAATGTGCAGATACGGAGCCACGGTGTCAGGGGTCAGCTGACCTCCAGTGTTAGAGGTGGGGTCAAGGCTGTATCTCTGATCCCCCAATAATCCGCGACAGGTCGTAACATTAATCTTGTTGTACGGGACTGAAACACATTTTCTTACCTAAAAGGATTTTAGCCAAAAATGTTCAAAACATTATTGGCGTGCTATCCTCGGACTACCGAGGCGGGAGAGGGCCAGCCCCTCCCGCGCCCTTCCCCGTCCCAGCCCATGCTTTCTGACCCCCAATATTTTCGACGTCTCGCCCTCATTCACTATAGGCCAGGGTTCCCAACCAGACGGGATTATCCAAGGGGAGATGGGCTTTCAGCGGATATTGGGACCACAGACTAGCAGATTCAAACTGTTGGAATTTGATCTTTTAGCTGAAGTAACTCCAATCATTGTCTACTGTGCCGAAAACTCAGCGCTGCACTGATGCCAAATTCAGAATTGCACATAAGGAAGACAGTCTACTTGACACATATATCATTGCATAAGGTCCCATATCATTCAAAATGTATCCTTTGAATCAGACAATGTTGGAAAGGAGGGTGATATTTCGACGTATGATGAAAAGTTAGTAAGAATATTTGTACACGGTGCAAAAAAGCAACAGTCACTGCTAAATAGATTGGGAATCGCTGCCGTAAGCCTACCGCAACGAATGCGGAAAGTACGGCACGAAACTGATATTTACCACATGTACGAAACCGCAACGGTACATGTTAAAATACAGAAAACTACCGGCACAGCAGAAAGCCATCACTGACTTCACGGCGAAGAACTCGACAAACAAGTAAAAATAAGTCGCGTCTTAAAGTGCATACATAGCCGTAAAATGAACATTTTTCATCACGTGACCGAGAATTTGTCTTGTGATTTGACCTTCAAACTTACCGAATGTCAAAATCTTAAAATCACAAATTTTTGCGAACGAAAAACTAACGGTTCATTTTTGTTACGGAACGGATAAAGCTGTAGTACGCGTAGTCCAGTATCTGGCGTACTTGGTGCACAGCAGCCTACGCTTGCGGTTTTATACGTCTGCGAAATGTGCACAGCAAGGCCTAATGGCGCGAAGAGGCGGTGATAGATTTGCGAATGGATGTAGGGTCTGACCAATTAACCTGTTATCATCAAGGGCGTCGCCAGGTCCGAAAGAGTGAGGTGGACAATCGATGGAGTCGGATGTGAAAAACGGTGTTGCCTCCGCATTTCGGGTCGCATATGGCAGAGGAAAATTGTAGACGATCGTAGCAAGTCAACAGACTACAGTGCTTTTAAAGCAGTGTAGGGATTAGGAAAACAGCGAACTTTATGCCAGAGCGACCCTCCTTACATTAGTAACATTACCCGTGTCAACTCGCCAGGTATGCATCAATCTTATGAACGCCGTCTGGCGAAAGTCCCCAGTACATTCCATGGCGACGACCCTGTTCATAATCTTACCAAGAATGTGACAATGTAAGCCTATTATATCTTGTACTTATAAGGAGGGTAGGTAGCTATTTAGTGGGATGTCGTTCAGTGAAGATTAGGGGTTTAGACGCTGGTAGCGGCAAGTATTGTGTCGACCGTTGTTTGTCTGTCTGTCTGTCTGTGTATCTGTTGGTAAATATATCTCGCTGTAATTCAAGTTGTGACAGTTGCGACTTGTACAGTTAGTTGTATACGCATTACGTTAACACAAACCTGCTTCGGTGTTCAAACATAAAGTATAATATGATAATTTTCTATCACTTGTTATTTCTTCGAATATGCAATCACACTGGTAGTTAAAGGTTAGCGGATGAGACTGTTGTGTAAGAGTAAGACGTCAAGATCAGAGTCATTTCATCTCCGTCGTCAGTCAGAGAACGCCTTCAAGTTCCAATTAAGTTGGCTAAGCCTGCACTGCTGTTTCAGTGCGAAAAATTCAACGATTCGCTCTGTACTAACGAGTCTTTCAGGGTTGTGGTCACGGGTTGGACTGGAGTAGACATAACACATTTTTGCTAGAGGACTTTCCTGAGACTGATACAGAACGGCTGTGTTTACGAGTTTAACGGAAATCGGCTTCTCCGCACTGACTTGCTGGATTTGCGAACAATTGAAAGTCACTCTTGATATCTTGATAGCTCCGAGCCTATTGGTCTCGATCAACGAGGTTAACCTACGCTGAGTCCGGTTGGTACTTGGATGGGTGACCGTGTCCGGGTTTGATTCCCGGAGGCAGCACTTTATTTCGGTATGTAACCAACCACCCAGGTCGACTCAGCCTTCTACCCTTCGTGGGACGGTAAAATGAGTACCAGCCGAAGGGCGGTGATGCTCTGCAGCTGGGGAGTAAAGGCAGGCATGGTATAATTTGCAGGTAAAATTGTGTGATCCATGTCTGAGCACATTAGAGGTATGACGATGCGCTATACAAATCGACGTATACTTTACTTTACTATACGATTGAGTTGATAGTCAACAACAGTGCCATTCAAAAGGTACCAAAAAGTGCCATTTCAAAAGAAAAAGATTTTTTATGCGGTAAACTTCCCACCCTTTAACCTTCGTGGCTTTCGGTCACTTGACTCCGCCTCAGTTTTTGTAGACCTGGCAACGTCTCTGTGTGTAGTATTGAAGCAACAGTTATGCGCTGTGACCAAAGTCACCGGGTTCAAGATATTAGGCATATAGACGTACGTGTATAGGCCAAAGCGAGGGTTCCAATAGAGAGAATTGCGAACACTACAGGGCGTGGCACGGCGTAAAGGTTAATATTATTATTTCACGTGGCCATATTGTGCATTATCAGCCTCAACAGAACCTAATTTCCCTGATTGATGACCTGGAATTTTCCATGATAAAATGGAGAAAATTTTATCAGTTTTTCATGACCTTTATGCCGTTTTTTGCTATAGCTGCGAGACGCTGCGATATGCCTATTTTTGACACATCTGCATCGATCTTAGGCTCAGTTTTATTACATAGGCTACGAGCAGTATTGGCTGAACATATATCACCAGCTGTCCTTAAGACCGAGGCACTATAGCCCGTACTGGACTACACGGACAACGTGGACAATATTATATAATATGAATTATATATTGTCTAGTTATCTTTTAAAATGATACAAAATCCCTGATATCCGAAAAATATAACTAGACAGTATATAATATTATGAGACTATCAGCCTAGGCCACCCTGCAGTTACAATATAGAAAATGCAGGAAAATGCTTACAACGCTCGCCAGGTCCCTGGCTGATGGGAGGAGACTCATTTCCTCCTACCCAGAAGCTCCACCCCACTTACGAGACTTTGGGCCTCGAACTTCTGCTCTTTGGGCTTTTCATTCCTCCTGATGTAGACCTCACATAGGCCCCTATAGAAGGTTTCAGTCAGACCGCGGTGGAGAGAGCATGGTGTAATAGACGAGCAGCAGCAGAAGAAGATGCAGTCGGAGATGGCAGACTTCGCCATAGGTGCCGCCACCTAGCATGCGATGCGACGTAGAAAAGGCGTAGAACGTCTCCTGAATCCAATGGATCGTTCACTGCTGCAAGGCGAACCACTAACCCTAATTTCATGATCATCGCTTCACGGAAGTACTGCTGACACGCCAGACCTAAGGTTACCTTCCCAGCGGCAGAGCACTGACACTGTCCCTTGGCCGGTACTCATTTCTTATTCAGCTGAAGGCAGGAGGCTGAGTTGGCATGCGTGGCTGGTTGCATACCAACAGAGTACCCGCGAACGGTCTCCCACCTCAGTACTAACCGGGCTCGACGTGGAGCAACTTCGTCGATGTTCCACTAGATCAAACCGCATCGCAGATTTCGTGGGTGATGTAAATGCGGATCCTGATCCAACAACGTCCGGGAATTTTTTGACGGACACCTGCTAGCATCAGCTAGTTCTGTCGACATTCGCCAGGTGGCGTCTTCGTCGAAGTTTGAACTCTGTGGTTGTACGACGTGGTCGTTTGTGCGATAATAACATATTAGGATACTGTTACGTGGAAACATTAACAATGAATTAACGGCAGATTGGCCTCGTGAAGTTTGGCCGGCATGTCTAATAGCCGTCTGAGTTCGTCGTCCGTCGATCGAGACTGCAAGCTAGAACTTGCCCCGAGGCACTCATACAACCAGCAGATAGCTCTGCCGTGGCCAAGTCGGCTTGGCGGTCGCCCGCCTCGAGGCATTCATTCATTCATTCACTGAGTCCGAGTCACATAATGGAAAGTTCGTTAAAACTTACCCGCCGGGCACCTGTCTCGGCTTTCTGTCTCCTCTGACGTCACTCGAGTTGCCCGCGGCAACGCACACTCCTCTCCAGCGGTGCGCCGGATTTGAAATGATCTGCTCGCACATCCGCCGCCATTTCAACACCGGAGGATTGAGGACGCCGTCACCGGATTTTTTCCTCGTGACCAATAGAGCAAAATAATATGCCCGTCCTCGTAAAATTCCGACGGAAATGTGCGTCGCGTGCTGCCTCCTGGTGAGTCACGTTGGGTGTGCGCCGAGCGATCTATTCATGTTAGACAAAAAGACGGGACATGCAGATAGACGGACGGACATACAGACGTTAGACTGCTGCATTACGCTTACCGCTAGACACGGCCAGTGTAAAAATTCGCCAATACCTGACATAACCGAGTTTCGACTTCAAAATGAAATTACGGCGAAGTTACGAAATGTGTCACCTGCGATCATTTCTGGACACTTCTTGTGAGACGTTCACGTGGCTTCTCGCGTGTACACACGAACAATCGAACAGTTTGGGACAGTGCTAAATAACCCGCATGTAAATTCATCCATATTTAATACTATAGACAGTAGAACGTATATACCTCCTCGTGTCACTGCGCCGTAAGTGGTCTTCTCAACTTTACTTTTACTTTTCATATCAATCGACTATACTGGACTATGTGTAAAATACGATAAAATAGTCAGACTATGATCCGGATCACTTTCACAATTCAATAAACTTCTGGTCCATGATCCACCCGTTCACTAAATTTCATGAAAATCCGACCGTAACGTTTGAGTTATCCTGCTAACAAACAGACAAACCGGCAAACCACGGTGAAAAAAGTACCTCTGCCAAAAGTGGCGGTGGTAATTATGTATTTCGTTTGAATATGAACTAATATGTAGGAGATTGACTGACTGACTGATTAATTAACTGATTGATTGAATGGTTGATTGGTTACATGATTGGTTGGTTGATTGATTGATTAAAAATAACAATATAATAGCAAAGACTGATGAGTTATTGCATTTTTCTAGTTAATTAAGTAATATTAGCCTGCATTGTGTTTTGTTTGTGTTTTTTGTGTTGTGCAACTTGAAATCAGGCTATTTAATAACTTTTGGAATAATAAACTTACATACATACATACTTACTTACTTATTTACTTACTTACCATTAGTAGACTACCAAAACATCCAAATCACTTCACTTTGCATTAATTTCAAAACACTTAAAACTATTTTTTCAAGCACAGCAGGCAAACAAAGCGAGAGATTAAAATATCAGAAAAATCGCAGTTGTTTTCTATACAAGTGTACACTCATTAGCCTAAACGTCGTATCTTTAAGCAGTCAGCAATGCCCGCACATGAATACTAACTCGTACACGAACTGCCTGTTGTAAATTTGCAAACACGATCATTTTATTGCTTAACACAGCGCTTGGCACCGGAAATGTACACTCAAAATTTACATCAAATTTTTATTACACTTTCAACAACTACTGCTTCCAATAAACTGCCTCCCACTCACACGGGAATTCCAATGGGACCCGTGAGAATTACCGGAAGTTGCTCACCTCTATTGCATGAACATAAATCGGGTTATCAGTAGAAGAAAATTAAAGAATTTGCATGATGGAACTTTTGAGCCGTCGCAGATATATTTGAACTCTTCGAATGCTACCTAAATAGAGAAGATAGCTTGCAATGATAAGACCAGTGGCCAGCGGCTGGCCTGCGAGCCTGCCAGCGGACCGACATCTTCGAGATCGGAACACCGCTGATGCTCCGCTGCGGTCGTGTTATCCATCAGATCCGATGCTTGCCTGCGGTCACCGTCGGACGCTGCAAGCTACCACACATAACTCATCTGTAGCTTCTGTGCCGCCGAATATGTAGACAAAATCTACAGCACGCAACTTGCAGAATCGTCCATTCAGTAAGTAAACGGTTATTGAACCTCTCGACGAGCAATTATCCAGCAGCCATGTTCCGTCGTGTTCCGATTTCTCGAATCGACCAATTCAAGACTCCGGACTGGACGGGAGCCTTCATGTACAATGCAAATTTGCGCCATCGCACAATTGAACGATAATGTCACACAGTGTGTCTGAGATGTGTCGCTGCTCGTGATGACGGTCTATTTGTCGAATAAGGCCGACAGCTGATAAAACTGAACATTATTGAAACAAGTGTCCAACTACTTTGGCATCTATAGGCCGCATGGCGTCGTCTTACGAATGTATTCGTCCATTCGCCTCCGGCGGCGCAGGCGAACAATGGGCAATGCACTCATGCGTTGGCACGTCACCATGGGCCGGCACAGATCTCCTTCAAATGTTGGTTTTTGAGCAAGAATTTAGTATTAAAGGAGTTAAGAGTAAGAAGATACAGTCATCCAAGAAGAGACTTGTTGAAGAGCGTTTTGAAAGCGAGAAATGCTTGAGTCAAAGTTGAATCGATGGGAGGGAAGAAGAGTTGAGTGTCATTTGCATAAAGGATTAAAGGTGGTGGTCAAGGGAAAGGTAAGAGATCAGAATAATTATGAGAGGGGTGGTGTACATGATGAAGAGTAGATGGCCGAGAATTAAGCCTTGGAGAACACCACAAGAAGTAGTATGAAAGGAAGAGAGGTTGTTATCACATTTAAGTTAACACAAAAGAAACGAAATGATAAATAAGACTAGAACCAGCTGAAAACCGAGCCATGGATACCGAACCAAGACGAGAGTTAGGTGATTAAGATGTTGTGGTCGATGGTGTCAAAAACAGCAGGGAGATCAAGAAGGTAAAGCATGATAATTTCTGTGATCCTATTGCATTGATAAGATGATCGTAAATGTAGAGCAGAGCAGCGTCAGTGGAATGATGTTTACAGTAGGCAGACTGGTGAGGATTAAGTAGTTTGTTGGAAGTGAGGTGATCAATGAGGCGTGATTTGACAACGCTTTCAAATTTCAAAAGGTTAGAGCTTATTTCCTTCATTGCTTTGACGTTGTTTGTTTGGCATCAAGGAACAAATATTGTATTGTAATTTAAATAACTATACTGGTGTACAAATACTGTTCCGGCAATTTCTAAATGTATATTTATGCTTATACTTTGAGACCTTATGGGGAAATAATTCAGATAAACCAAACAAACATGGAAATAAATGCCCGTAAAACGGTTGTGCGTGCGCGCGCGTGTGAAACTTTGTGTGTCGTATTTTCATTCACAAGGTGGCAGCACGAACAACAACATATTCGTCTGTATTGCAGTGGCATTCGAAATAATACCGGCAGCAAAATTGCGTGATAAATATTAAGTAAGTAAGTAAGTAAATGTCGATTTGAAAAGCGCAATTACGTGAACAGCTCTAATGTGCTACGAATGTCCAGCATCAAACAGATACGTCTTCAGGTCCCGCCTAAATTGTTCGGAGTCGACAGCTGGATCCCGCAAATGATCAATGAATTCCAGTTTCGTTCCGGCATCGACTAATGTCTTTACCGACTCAGTGTCCAGCGAGCGACAAACACGTCTCAGCTGACGAAACCAGAAGAAACAAGACCCATACTAATGCCAGAAAGTGACGTAGGCCCTGTGTGTAGTGCGTATGGGAGTAGCTCTTTTTCTGTCCTCATTTATTGTAATTCTGTAAAACTGAATAACGTAAGCCTATCACTGATTAATAAACGCATCGAATACAAGCTCCTCTCACTTACCTACAAAGTTCTCGCAACTACCCAACCTCTATACCTTCATAACCTCATCTCCGTTTAACATCAGTAGGCCTACTCGCTGTTCATCCGTTGTTACTCTTGCTCGGCTACCTTCATCATTCTCTCTAAAATAACTGATCGATCCTTTCGCTATGCTTCACCTTGTCTCTGTTCCCGTTGTCTCTTCGTCAACCTCATTCTGGTACCAGTTCCTCTATTTCCGACTCACCCATTCTTTCACCCATCACTTCTTCCTTTTTCTGATTCACCGCTCTGCAGATCCATAACTCCCTTTCTCTTTCACTCCCGGCACAAAAACTACCCGTTTCACAAATCCTACCCCCGTAGTTTCACTTCTTCCTCCTGGACTGCCTTCACGGACTATTGCCTGGACCGTTTCTTCTGAGCTACTCGGTATTTGTTCTGATTTTTTCCTTATTTTTTCGTTTCTATGCCGTGCGCTAGATTAAGCTGGCCATCTCGTCAGCTTTTTAAAGCACGTTAATCTGCCGTATCGTATCGAATCGTATCGTATCGTCCTCTGCAGCGTTGAACTACGTACGTGATGTAGGTTACGTAAAAGTCAGTGCTATGTGTAGTATTTCAAACGCAAGTAGTACTGACTCTTATTTGAAACACGCGTTTCAAATACGTAAAATGCATTTCGTAGGCTATTCAAAATGAATTTGAACTCTCTATCTCCTCCCACTACGAAGATATCAAAGGCGATACAAAATATCGAAATGAGGTAGTTTGTGGTGGTTAGGGTGACTCAAGGTCACTGAAAATAGCGCCATTCGATAGAGCGTATACGAGTTCCTATTAGCGTTCCATAGTAACTATGTTCCTACCTTGCACCGTTTTTTACCGCGCGACGTTATGCTAGCGCGGTATATGCTGTAGTCGTGTGTCTGTCCGTCTGTCTGTTTGTCTGTCACAAGCCGAGGCTGCACCAAAACGGCTAAACTTGGGATTCCGCTAACAGCGCCGTATGATAGGCTGGTAACCCTAGTTTTTTCATGCCACAAATCTCGGCGAAATTCCAACGGTGCTACTCCCTAAGGGTGCGTCAAATAGAGGTGGGGTAGGTTCAAATTGGCGATTTTCGACAAACATCTCTCTATATTCCAGAAACGGTGCAAGACAGACATAATTACTATGGAACACTAATAGGAACAATTTCTGCGCTTTATCGTATGGCGCTATTTCCAGTGACCTTGAGTCATCCATATGCTGGGACTTCGCATGCAAAATTTGACCACTCTAGCTTTAGCCGTTCCGAAGATATGGTTGGTATAAATTTAAATGGTTCACGTGACCTGACCACGCCCCTTTCAGGGATAGTTTGCCATCCATGGACTAGCACTTGCCACGATCAACCTATCTACCAAATTTGAAGTCTTTAACTCTACCCACTGTGAAGATACGAAAGGCGATACAAAATAGCGAAAATTTTCGCTATTTTGTATCGCCTTTCGTATCTTCGTAGTGAGTAGTGTTAGAGACTTTTAATTACTTTGAATTTGGTAGATAGGTTTGAAACCTCTATAACTCCCACAGCTCATGAAACATAGCACGAATTTACTAACATAGTGCGTCGCGCCGTGCCCCTGCGTTAGCTGACCATTTTGTTGAGATATAGCGCGATATTGGTCGAAAATCGCCGATTTGAACTTACCCCACCTCTATTTGGCGCCTCCGTTGGGGATGACGCCGTTGTAATTTCGCCGAGATCTTTGGCATCGGCAAACTAGAATCCCGCAGCTATCACCTGGCGTTATTTGCGTGATCCTACATTTAGCCATTTTGGTACAGTGCCGGCTTGTGACAGACAAACGAACGGACAGACACAAGACAACAGTAAATACCGTGCTAGCACAGCGTCGAGCGGTAAAAACGAATGAATAGGTCGAGCTCGTTTTTTTGCAGAAAGGCTTCCCTCAACTTATCCTACACTGTGTTGGAAATGAATTCGGTCGGTTATCTCCAAAAATAAGGTACTACTTCCCTCTAGAACTTTCACTCAAACTATGGACTTAGAAAATTTGGCTTAGGCACGTTGATTGTTTCAGATGCTGTCATCTTTGGTGGACGGTCAGTGTGATAAACTGGTGACGGTCGTCGGTCACCCGTTTATCACACTCTCACTCTCAATCTTCGTTTATTAGCGGCATGACAGAACGCAGGCCAAGGCAGGCACTGCCCGTCCATGTCTGTGTGCAGCACGGTGGGAGTGATGCACCGCGTCACGCGGGTCTGTCAGTGGCAACGGAGACTTGTTGTTTTTCCAATTATCTGTTGACTTTACTGTCGTTAATGAAGAACTTGCTGGTTCGCTTACTTATCAACAACTTTTATCTACAAAGTATGTTTGCAAGAGTTTCCGTCACTTTCCTCGCTTCAGATCAAATCTCCAACAAGTGCGTCCGTTTTCGGGGACGGACATTATCCACACATGCCGATCATACGCGTTGCCAGCGCTGACGATTACGGTATAGCTATTCTCACCTGAACTTTACTTCCTGGTGGAGGGCGATTCGTCCGATTTTGGGCTTCTGGGGGAGCAAAGTTCCCCAAAATGGGAGATTCCCTGCCCAGGACGCCCATAAACCACCGTGCAAAATTTGACGCTGCTAGCTTTATCCTCGCAGTAGAAATCCGTAAACGTACAAACAAACAAACAAAAAACAGTAAGCGATAGGCCTATATCCACACCTTGCCCATCGGCATGTGTGGATAATAAGCAGCAAGTTACTTTGCCGCCGTTCAAGCAGGCCTCTATTTTCCGGTTACTCGATACACTGCTGTTGATTTTCTTCAGCAGCCTGTCCGGACTGAGAATGGTTCTGCTTCGCCGCGTCTTATCTTATGATGAAGTTCTCGTAGCAGTCATCTAAAGCGAAGGCCAGGTCTTTCGCCAGATGGCGCCACGTTTTGTGTAATCAGAATACCAACGGCATTGAAATATGCCACTCAGACATCTAAAAAGATGCGGGCAATCAAGTGCAATGGTGCTGTTTTTTGGGGGCCGCCGTGTATGCACTCAATGATGCCTGATGCTGCTCTTAGTTTAGTGATGCGTGTCAGCGTGTCCTGAACTGCTGCGTGGTAGACAAAATTTCTGCATGGCGAAATGCAACATTGCGAGGAGTCAGTAACTGCAGGCCACCTGTGGGAAGGGGTATGGTAGCGCTGTAAGCTCGGAAGAATCCTGAGAACATCTTTGGAGCGTTCTACGTACAGATATCTGATGGTATTTTTCCTATTTTTCGTTTTTGGGCCGTGCGCTAGATTAAGCTGGCCATCTCGTCAGCTTTTGAGCGCACGTTAATCTACCGTATCGTATCGTATCGTACAGATCTCTGCAATAATACACAGAGCAGGAAACATGGACACAAATAGCAATTTTGGTGTCGTTAAGAAAGGATGTGGAGAACACTTTATGAACTAAAAGCGATATGCTACGCGCTATTGTGGCTTGGACCGCCCGCCATAACTTCCCTTAAGCCACCACCCCGCCAGTACTGACGCCACGTGAGCCACGTAAGCCACGCCCCTGGCCAAGCAAATTCACCGATGGATTTTAAAATATAGATACAATATATGTAGTTTCAAAGATACGCGAGTTTTAGCGTTATGCCAGTTTCTATTATTTAAAATTATTCACACCCATTTTGGAAGTTTTCGTGGTACAATGGGGAAAACGGAAACATTTTGCAGTTTTATCCCTCTAGAAACACAATAAGCGGGGATTGACGACCTATGAATCAAAAATTGTAAAATCGGTTCTGTGGTTTAATCCTGGGAGGTGAGCAAAAATGGGTAACAAAAAAGAAAACTAAAAAACACGCGAAAGTAGTATTTCACCTATTAGCCTGGATGGGGTGATAGGTTTGAATTTTGGCATGCTAAAATTCTAAGTTTGCAGAGATTTTAAAGTTTCGAGACCAGACTGATGGTCTTGAGACCAAATGTTGGTCCTCATCTCAGTCTAGAGGATTTGGTCTCGTACAACACTGCTACATTGCCATTTTTATTAACTGTATTTCGTACATCGACTAAGAACTAGAAGAAGCATCACTAGAGTGCAAAGACCCACGTCCGTATTGCTTTTTTGTGCCTTGTAATGTTGACCGTTGACCTTTGAACCCAAAATAAATAATTTTCCAGGACTCGTGGTGGAACAAATGTTAAGTTTGGTGATTGTAGCTCAGCGGTTTTTGAGATATCCTACGGAAAAACAGACACGCTGCGACACACACAGACAGACAGACAAACGCTGGTGAAAACCATACCCCCGTGTTAATCGTCGGCGTGTATGACAGATGCATTATCCAGGTTAGAAAAAACTACGAAAGTAGCCTATATAGCGTTACATTGATGCGGGTTCCTGAAAAATATTGTCTCCGTCTTAAGAAAACCACTAGTTTAGCATGCAAGTGACAGACAACAAGATCTGGTTGCGTGCCACTCTTCTGTGGCTTAACAAAAATTCAGAAGCTTAACTTTCTCTTATTTTCGGCTTATGTTTACTTACACACGCCTGGTCTCATAAACCACACGAATGTAAATGACGAAAATTCATACTGATAAAAAGCGGTATTATAACACTGAAAGGCAACTTTGACAATTTTCCACACCTCTGGTAATTGATTTGTTTTTCGCAGCCACGAACTAACAAAATTGTCAACTTTGCTTTGCCACAGTCAAATATATCAGCACCTGTTGAGCTGTTGTTGAAGATTGTAACAAAACGCTTGTTCGAATCAGTGGCGTATTCAAGGGGGGCAAAGGGCCATGGACGCCCAAACTCATAAAAAATTGTGCTACCAATGCGGAATTGCTGCAGAAAAATGAGTGAAATACGTACCACTAGATGGCTTCTTTGGCATTCAGATTTTACAAAATTATATTTCGGCCGGGGCTCCGCCCCAACCCCGCTGGGGAACTTACGACGCTCCCCCAGACATCCTAGTCGGCGGGAGGGAATACCTCCTCCCCATTTCCCGTCCCCTCGACGCCTTCGGCGTCTCGCTCTTCGGCGTTGAGAAGACGGTGCCTTTGGCACCAAGAAACGGACACTACACTAGAGGTGGCTCCCCTAAACCCAATTACTGAAGCCGCTCCTGGTTCGGATATAGCAACCTCCAAAAC
>Ga0209780_1002337_pt1 | contig 13406 bp, 2 predicted proteins | sample WorMetexBAHAMAS2_FD_187384 | JGI IMG/M metagenome (GOLD analysis project Ga0209780, IMG submission 187384) | Marine gutless worms symbiont microbial communities from Max Planck institute for Marine Microbiology, Germany - Inanidrilus exumae... | ecosystem: Host-associated > Annelida > Digestive... | reverse complement strand
GCGGTATAGGCCTATGGTATGGCCGTCTGTCCGTCACAAATCGAAATTGTATCAATTTACGGCAAAACGGAGGATCAGTAAAACAGCGCTATTTGATAGCCCCGTGACCGTTGAGCTCCAAACTTCCATCTTGATGTCGAAGGTCAATTACGTGGCCTTGTAACGTCTTGCCTTGAGTCCATCTCTGTTGATAAGTGAAGAGTGAGTGGGAAGAGCAAAAGTTTTGCATCGGCCGGGAATCGAACCCGGGCCGCCCGCGTGGCAGGCGAGCATTCTACCACTGAACCACCGATGCGTCGAGTGTTAACAGACGATGTTTGGTGATACATTTCGGAAAATGACAGAGTCGGTGACGTACTGAACAATTTAGCGAGTGTTGTATTAACTAATGAACTGCAGTGTTTGGATTATTTTATTCTTTTGTAGTTCATGCTTTAGAAATGTCAACTGTATTGTCTTTAAGACATTTATAATGTCATTAGCCAGAGGGCACGGCAAATAGTATCAATAAAAAACACGGGCAGCATTGGCTACGTCACTAACTTCCGTTTTTGACATAGGCTGTGGCTACATGTGAGAAACCCGACGTATAACTCCGCTCATTCCACGTCGGGAAGTAATAAGTCATAAATGTTCCATCCATGAACAGATGTTCAGCTTCAGGCAATGCAGGCCGCCCGTCAGCTCATGTCATCTTTGCTGGATTCGATACTTCAGCATTACTTAAGAACTTATTAGGAGATGAGATAGCGAACGTAACTTTTTACGACTATATCGCACACGTACTTCAAAATACCAAAAGAAAAATAGAACATACTCTGTTTAACAAATTAGATGATAGCGAGGCGAGTACTGCACATTTAGTCTTGAAATTATGAATCTGCTACAGAATTTCCACCTGGCAGTTATAGAATATTTATGTGGGCATCTCGCGGTTCCTCGTTTACTACTAGACAAAGTAATCGTAAATTGTCCATAGTTATGGCTTTGTCAACCACTTTTATGCAATGTGCACCATAAAGTACCAAATTCGGTAAATTAACGCAAAATACAAGCCATTTCGCCGTTCAAGGTCATTCAAGGTCACTGATTTTGGTACCAATCGAAAGCTCATATACGACTTCCTATTAGTGATTAATACTAACCTCCTATCTTGCACCGTTTCTGATATATGGCCTCCGAAAGCTCCAAAAGCACTATATTTGGCTACCCCTCTTGCGTTTAAAGTTAATCTCCCCGACGAAGGGGTTCCCCTGGACGATCTCCGTAAAATTTTCAGTGAATGTTAACGGATGGCCAAGGTACCAAATGGCGAAGAAACATTGCCGAAAATTTCAGGGTGTAGGGTGCACGAACGTCACACGCAGACGACAGACGGACGGGCGATAGCATTATAGCGACTAAAAATTCGTCTCTTTCGACTTGCTTCAGAATAATTTGAGTGAAGAGCAGAGCATTGAACACAAACCGTAGACCTAAGTTTATTACATTTACTGTTGCTTGCTACCAATCATCATACAACAGACAATAGCATTATTTTATAGGGTGACAGAAATCTGTTAAGCCCGCGACACATGTAATATGTACTGCCGTTTTTTTGGCGTAATAAACGATTACTATTATTGTAGGCCGACACGCTCGCCGATAGTGTCCGCCGACACTAGTTACTCAACTTGCACGTCGGGTTCCGGACGCCTAAACACATCCGTTGAAAAGTGACGTAACAACAGTCGTTTGTGTTGTATTGCATTTTTTTAGCCATACAAGTACAGCAACATTCATTTCATACGTACGTGGGCTAGCATTTTTTGTGAAGCATCTAACCAAAAGTAAACAGTAATGGATGTTTTACTCGTTGGGATTGTGGTAATTCTGTGGTATACCTAATTCTGCATATTCCAGTTTTATTCCTGTCCCCCTCAAATAGTAGTTTTATGCAATTTAATTAATCCCGTCTGCCTAAAAATCTAAATCCACACAAACTGCACGAAATCCACATTGGCAGTCCACAAACCAGCAGGCCTCGGTCCAATTGTTTTGTTATTGACATAATGTATGTTCAACGAAGTTAAACGCGTTAGTATAAGTCTGTCTGTCTGTCATCTGTCTCTACCCGTGTGTTAAATTTCTGCAGTAACGGAAATAAGCACATGAATGTGGCTTGTAGTTGTACGGCAGTTACGTTTCTTGCAAGTCTACTCGCGCGGCAGCTCTGCGCACATGTAATGAGAAACAGGCGCCGACTCTAAAGTTTTGGGACGTTGTCGCAATGGAGTCGATCACTTGCGTTCGCGACTTGAATGTGCTGCCGGCGTCGTTTGCTGCTAATTACCACAGCAGCGGCGTGATGGTGTCTCCCACCCAGAACACTGAATCAATAGCAATAGGTGTAACCTTAGTAACCTGTACGTGAAGCGGCGCGCATGTCATGATAGGTCTACTGTACAGTATGTACTTTCCCAGTGTACAGACGGGTATGAAAGAGAACAGTATTTTACTACTGTGTGTTCTCTACTTTTGTCCCAACTTTTAACACCATACGGAGCCAATATATGCACGTTTGAAGAGAGCGACAGAGAGCGATATTTTCATAATTTTACTGTTTTATTTAGTTTTAGTACTTTTACTCTTGAACTGTACTAATCTGTGATCTATGCAGTCTGTTTGCTGTATGATGATGGTGTTTTTCGTGTTTGCACAGTTGTGTTCTGTTTATAGAGTACAGCTACGCTTATACGAGGCTTATACACATATTGTAGACGTACAAATTTGCTGGAGGCAATAACATTTTTTCAGTTCATGGTCATTATTTTGAGTAGAAAAACGTGACAGATCGCGTGTCGTCGTTGCTTACAAAATTAATTACAGCCACTGAGTCGGTGGTTACGCTATGCTTCGTATGCGTTTTCTCTTACCCGCCACACCAAAGGCGATGGGAAGTTACGTTTGCACCAGCGTCAGTCATCAGTGAATAAAAACATGAAAGATGAGCAGTAAAATAAGTAACTAAGTATGGTTCTTATTGCACCAAACACAGTTTCCTAGCTCCATATAAGATCAGTGTGGTTTCGACCTTTACACAGTGCATTTCGTGCAGGCCTAAGTGTTGTGGATTTCGATGTTTAAGCAGGAGGATTACGTATTTCGATATTTAGCTGAGGTCACATTTGAGTGGATTTCATGGATTTCTATTGTTAGACAGACCCAGTTAATCAGCATCTGCATCTCATATCCCTTCTTCAATCCTCCAGCCTACAACGCTCTTCACTGCATCTTCTCCCTTTTAAAACCTCTACCTACAGACCTCACCAGCTTCATAAGAGGCAATATCCATATCTCCTTCCCACTGTTCAATATTCACATTTTAAAAAATGTTATATCAATCGTTGTTTATTTAAGTATGTATAACCGTCAATTAGTCACATCACGCTGTTTAGCCTAGGTCTTAGTTAGTCCCTGTTTTAGCCTTTATATCAGTTCATATTCCGTTTCATGCTTTGTGTATTGTATTTTACTTGCATTTTATTTGTATTCTTCATGTAACAGTGTGCGAATGTCACATTGAAATAAAAGGCTAATTACTCACTTACTTACTTACTTTTATTTACGTACACTTTATACACTAGCTTACTTGTATGACAGTTGTGTGGTCTCTGTTATTTGTCCAGCGGTATACCTTGTATTACCTAAACAGTTGCACACTGCAACTAGGTCTTTGTGAAAATGACGGGAAATACATTATGTACAGATAATGCGTAATGTGTCCCATCTGTCTAGCATTGGTGTTACAGTCTAATTTTCAAGTTAACAATCAATCTTTGTGTTTTGCCTGTCACATCGTGTTTAGAGAGACATGTTAAGTGTGCTTACACATAGTCATGTAAGTAATATTTTTTCTGCAGCTGTTTGTGATTACGATGAGGTGTTAGTTGTGGTTGTGTTGGTTGTTAGAGAACTAACTATGCCCAGAAGCCGTCCACGTGCTTGTCGATGTCTGTTTGGACGACCAGACCCGGGTGATGTGGACAGATTTCTTCAAGAGACGGAGGCGGCACTACAACATCTAACAGATGAGGCATCACTGCGGTGGGACTTTGATTTCCGAGCTGGTCGCCCACTGGACGATATCCCTGGCAAAAGTCGACGTTATGAATGGACTCCAGTTACCAGTTGGAATTCTGTGCCGCCAGATAACGACAAAGTGTTTAAAAGTAGCGAGAAGGTGGAATCCACAACAGTCATTGACACATTGGCTGACATCAGTAGATCAGCAGCTGATGTAACTCATTCTGTGTCAGATGCCATTGTTTGTCATGCTTCTTCTCTTACTACTACAACCGAGTCACCGTCTGCTGCAAATTCACAAGATAATCCACCTACAAATTATGCAGATGCTCACAACAGTTCAAGAGAATGTGATAGTAAGTAATCAGTGTTGAGTGTTACGAATGTTCTGCCTCAAGATTGTCTTACATGGTCCTCCACTGTCATGTTGCACCAGTGTCACTGAGGTTGTCGTTCAACATCACATATGCTTCTAGATAACTTTTTGTCTGAAAATCATATATATGCTAATATACCAACCACAATTTTTCCATAGAAAAGCATCACAATGTCACACATACCGCCATTTATCCACAAATTTTCCAGGGCAGTGGTGGTATCTGTGACTGTTAACTATACTGCCATTCCTGTACCACAACACACATTAGGAGCCATCCATAATGATAGTCTGCAAAAATATGTACTTATTTTACACCCTCCCTCCACATTCACTTTAGTCCGCATTTGGCAGAACCGTCCCCCTGATCTGCAGCTGTCCACAGCTGCTTAATTGTAACTGCCTGACTGGACACGCCGTGCAGCCGTTAGATGCCAACACATGACTTAATCATTACCATTGAGATATCTAATGCAGGCTTCCTGAATTAACAAAATTAGTCATCCTTACTAAAAATGCAGATGTCCACATACAATCAAACCCTTTTTCCCTCTTGTCCACTTTTGACCGCATCTGACTCAGCCCTCCCTCCCTCAGTACTGACAGACATCCCTCTTTATTAATGAGCACTTAATGTTCTGTACGTTCCATCTGTGTACTCTCAGATGGCAAAGTATGCTCAACACAAGGAAAGAGTTTAGATGTTCAGCTGCTAGGCCACTACAAGCCAACTAAGGTCATACGTACCATATACTCATCTCGTCCATGACTAGTGTGCATTTGTTTAATTTGTGCTTTGCTTGTGGTGGTTATGGGAGACACTTAGCAATGTTTGGTGGTGTGCTTTTTCTTATTTTGTATGTGTGAATTACAGTGATGGGCAAAAGTTAACTAAAAAGTTACCAACTAATAGTTTAACTAATTCTTTTCACCACTAGTTTAACTAAAATATAGTTTAGTTAAAAGCACAGTTTAACTAAATTTAAAATAGTTACTAACTAAAAGTTTAACTAAAATTAACTAAAAAATAATTCGATGTATTTATTGCATTGGCATATTTTTGTCTATATTACTAATTTATTGCTACAAGTCTACTCTATAATACTGAAGTTTTAAGTTCGGTGGCAAATGGCATAATCAGTATGTCGTGTGGAACAAATGACTTTAGTTCCGTATGGTGTTGGGTTTCTAATTCACTGTCAGCGGCCTGGACTATCCGGCTGTTGCTGACACACTCAGAAAAAGCAACACAACCTGCTGAGCATCTGTTCAATGCAGCTTCACAAGTGCTTATAGCAGCAGATGCTGAGTGGCTGATGAGACAGTGGACAGACTGATGCTTAAAAGTGGAAATGACTTCATAGATTTAAAGGGTTGTTTTGGGATGCTTGACTGATTAAATACTGCTTGAGATAACTGTTTCTGTGACTGTTGGAGAGTGAAATGGTTGTTTAGGGCTGTTTGAGATGTCTAGTGCCAGAAATTTTTTCTAATAATATCTCTCGTTTCTGTAACAGATTTATATACTGCACATAACATTCTGAGTCATGGATAAAAAAAGTTGGAATTAGTCGGATTAAAGTTTAACTGAATATTTTAGTTTAGTTAACAGTTTTTTAAAAAGTTAGTAACTAAACAAGTTTTTTTAGTTAAAATTTAGTTTTAGTTGTAACTAAAAAAAATTAGTTAGTTGCCCATCACTGGTGATTTATACTGCTCATATCGTGGAATTTTTGTAGTTATTTTCTTATTGACTTCTGTTGTGTTAGTAGTCTAGCCAGAGGCTTGGCATTTATAGTCTTATATTGATACATATTCAACTTAGAGAGCAGTTTGTTGTTTTGTGTGTCATGCCAATGGCAGATGTTATTTATGAGTAATTTGGGGCCATCCATAAAGGACGTCCACAGAAATTATGTAGTTTTTACACCCTTCCTTGTCCCTACGTATGGCATACCCACCCCACAGCTGCGTAGTTGTAAGCCAGTGCTGCATATCAAGTACCATGTAAATCAAGTCAACAGCTACTGTCAACTCTTATCTATAAGTGGCCTAGAGGCTAGTGTTAGACGTCCACGTTCATTCAAACCCTCACTTCCCCTTGTCCATTTTTGTTTGTATTTGACTTTATCCCTTCCCCTCTTTGCAGACATCCTTTATGGATGAGCCCTTTTGCATCGGCTTTATCTGTGGAAACAGATGCCACGTTGGCTGCTTGTTTTTGTTTGAGTATGAACTCCTTATGTAGGCAAAGTTATTAATGGTTACATATGTTGTCCAGAAATTGCAAGTTGTTTTGGAGTGAATTGTAAGATTCCACCGAGTTGTCACTGTGCAGCATGTGTTCTTTGTTTTATTTATGTTGATGTTGTTATTTTCGTTCTGTTTGTCGCAGTCACTGGTCTTAATTTAGCTTGTTTTTGATGCTGCATTTGTTGTTGAACGTAGGCAGTAACTCGCTGCAGTTTTGTTGATCTCTGATTTAATATACTACTACTTTCTGTTTTTCGTCTAAACTCGACGTCTTTTTTGTGTTTCAGGTTGTGTGATTTACAAACTGAGTGTCATGTCTGTTATTTTGTGCTGATTTGACGATGGGTCGCTTTATCTTTCGCTAAAACCAAAGTCTAAAACCAAAAGTCCGGTTTAAGACCTAATTAATGCAAAACGTGAAGTGACGCTAAACTTTGGTTTGAGACCAAAGTCTAAAACCAAACTTACCGCTTAAATCAAAGTTTAAGACCAAAGCTTGGTCTAAAACCGAACTTAATCTGAGTAATCCGGTCTCAAACCAAACCGTCCTAATGCATTTAGATAGGCAATTATCACTAATCTCTTAGAGTTAAGACTTTGGGTCTAAAACCAAATCACTTTATCTTTCGCTTAATCTGAACTCGGTCTAAAACCAGGTTTTAGCAGTTCAGATTAAGCTTTGGTCTTAGACTAAGGTTTTAGACTTTGGTTTTAGCGAAAGATACAGTGATCCAGTATCAGCCCACTGCGGGATAGGTCACTTTTCCACACTTGACAATGAAACCCGGCTGTTTCAGTTTGCTGTGTTTGATCTTGTAAGTTTGGTTTGTTAACAGCAAGCAAATAAACATTAAGTTGGCCATCTCGTCAGCTTTTGAGTGCACATTGATCTGCTATAAATAACTAGACATTTCCTGGGATACTGCTAGTAAGTTGAGGAAGAGACTGCCGAGTTGAGGAGAAATGTTTTGTTTTCTTGTGCTTTGATACTGCAGCCCATTGTTGTCTCCCATCATCATGTCTGTAGACAGTGTTGGTTAGTGGAGATGAGTTGACTGTACCAAGTGATCTGAGGAGGATCTATGACGGAAGGTAAACGTGTGTCAAGCCGAATGTGTTGTTGACAGCCAGTAGACACGGAAGGTTGTGTTCTCTGCTGGTTGCTGTTTTGATCATTATTAACTGCCCAGTAACTGATCTACAGTGTGTTGATTGCACGATAGAACTATGCCAAACAATGTCACTCGTAACTGAACTGCTTTGTGCAGACTCCGTGTGGTATTGAGTTCAATGTGTGCCTGCCTCATTTCTCTTACAAACTTAATGAACGCATTTGTAATTTTTACAGTAAGTGCTAGATGTTGTTAGTGACGATGTAGAAGCACAAACGTCAGTGTTTTATTGTTTTTGTATACACTTTAACCACATCTATAACGTTGTTTAAGATTGTTTTGTGTTATATTTATTTAATCTGTTTACTTATATTAATTTTGCTTTAAGTCATGCCCTAGTGGATCTCCAGCTAGAAGTCTGTAGGACTGTGTAAGGGTCATTCAGTGTCATATAGCTGATGTTGTTTGTAAGTCTGTATGTTTGGCTACTGAATGCTTCTGTGTACGTCGCTGAATAAACTACTTCAAACAACGACCAGCAATAACATGTATTTTCACTAATAATAAACAATACAGGCAAAACCTCCTAAATGTACAGGTGACACGAGTTTAGGGCTGTGTGAAATTTTTTAGTTTATTTTTTCCACAAAATGGTCACCAGACAAAAGTAGTTTGAATGCACATTCAATACACAGAAGTGAATATGAATATTTAGTGGTAAGAACCTGTCAGTTATTGGTCAACAGGGCTGTCGATGACTATGTCACGAATATTCACAAGCTGGGTGGGCCTATCCTGCTCAGTTGTAGGTTAGGTAGGTGGAGTCATGGTCTGGCACACAGCCATATTTCAGATGTGTGAAACCTCAAAAACATGCAAATGGCACTGTGTCATTTGCTGGGTTCACATGTACCACAAGGGATGTACCCAGTTAACCGGAAAAATTTCAGTTAACCGGTTTGCAATAAACCGATCTGAAACAGACAAGATGGCGGCCAATGGGCGCACCTCCAATCCTCCACGTATGGTGCAGAACTGGCACAATAATTTACTCAAATTTTGCAATATGTCTTAAATTAATTGTTTGCACACCTCCACTTCACCCATGGCAGTATTATGAACATTACACAGGCACAGACTGCGTCACTGTAGCCAGATAATATTGTGGAATTTCAGTTGGTGCTCATTTCGTATTTTCTTTTACATTATTATATCAATAACAGTATGCTGTTATTGTGATTAAATTAAGGCTGTGTTTGGTTAAGTGACTACAAACCGGTTGGTGGCTTCGGTTAAACAGTTAGCAAACTAACTGAACAGCATGTGCCTACTGAACAGCCCTGTGAGTGAGGGACACAGCCACCAACAGGACTAAGTTGATACTGGTATGACCGAAGCACAAAAGGATCACAGAAATATGGCCTGGCTTTGAACGCTAGCTGACATCAAATACATATTTTCACTGTTAACAAAAAAATATCCTATCAAATCTACAGTCAGAGATGTTTGCAATACTCTCTGAACTTCTTGTGAAAGGCATCGGACATTTAAAAATATTACTCCAATGCCCGCCAAAGATTTCTCTGTAGACCACCAGCTAAGCCATTAACTGGCAAAATGACAGTTCAACTGACTTATGTGTTTGATCATCAACTATAGTAATGTTATCTGATCAGTTAATGCCATTACTGCATGTATCAACAAGACTGCATACTGTACTCTATCTGACAGCTCTCCCCACGTCCCACATTATTTTCGTTTTATGGACACTGCAGGATTTAGTGAAAATGAAAACAACGGATTGAAAAAATGTTCTACAAATACGTAATACTAAAGAAGCACAGAACCAAAATGTCACTACTACAGACTGCGAACTGTCGATGATTAATTAATCACAATAATTGTAATAAATACTAAAAACAGCAGTAACAGAATTTTTGACAGTTGGTAAATTGAAAGGACAGCGACACAGAGGGAACATAAAATGAAGTCAACCAAACAGCAGACCACCCAGCGAGTCTAGCCAAGTAAACCACACCACACACGTTGCATCATCAGTCAATTCTAGCTGTTTACACAGCCACAAACATTACCAGAAACAGTAATATATACAGCAAATTTATACAATATATGCACTCGAATGAATTTGTGGACAGGAAACGGGCCAAAAATATGTGGGGATTACGCCGAAAGGAAACTATACAATGATGAGATGGGCAGTATAAAATTTTCTCAACACTTTCCACAATATCAACCAGTGTCTGCAACATGAAACATGCAGTCTGAGAGTTGCTAATAACAGCAAACGTTTAGGAATGACAAATTTCCAAGAATAAAGGTATCTATCATAGCATAGCAATACAGCTAACAAGATCCGTTTTGCCGTACCACAATAATTCTAGGCCAGTTTCACCTGTGTCCCAGCATTTTCAATCAACGTCAAACATTATGGACTTGGCTGAAAGTCACTAACAACTTAATCTCCATTTTCTATTTTTGCAAATTCCATATATAACCTCACTCCATCCATTTTGTGTTCCAACAATTTGACGTGGTCCAAAGCACAAGACTTAAACCATGACGCCTGTGTCGGAGTGATCGTGCACTCGCTGACGGAAACATTCATAGACAACAACGTATCAAACACACGGCACGGCCGACCGACGACAGGAGAAGCAAATAAACTACTCGATCAGTTTCTTGGCCTTGAAGTATCGGCGAAGATAGAGCACTTGCCACGTGGCGAGGCCAAGCAGACAACACATGGAGAAGACAGAAAAGTAGAGCACTCGTGAGTGTGTAGACTCTACACACAGCCACAATACACACCCAACACACACTGTCAGCTATCTTCACACTCACAACTTCGCTACACCGCCAAGTTCTTGGACTTTCCAGGACTGATTGACTGAGTTAAGGTTTTACGTCCCACCCGACACAAAATAGGTCATTTCAGAGCCGTTCTTCCCAGCCAATCTCTTGGCTTAGTAATGAAACACTAAAACACAACAAAAGCAAACATGCATCCACAACAAAATATACTGCAACATAAAACTAACCCAAAAAAACTAAAGCCAGGTTTAGTCACCTCCTACGACCTCTGGCCTGGAAATGGAATGGGTCTATTCTGGAAGGAGTAGATAGATAAGTCAGGAAGTTAACAAGTAAGGAAGTAAATAAGTAAGAAATAAAGCATACGAAATGAATAAAGTAAAAAAAGGAAGAAAGGAAGTTAAGTAAACATACAAACAAACAATTTATATAGCGACAAAATCAACACATGAATCATGGCACATTACTGCTCCGGAGCCCGTGAGGCGTTGAAAAATTGAAACAAACACAACAAAAGCAAACATGCATCCGTAACAAAATATACTACAACAAAATAAACCACAAAAAACTAAAGCCAGGTTTGGTCGCCTCCTACGACCTCCGGCCTGGAAACGGAGAGGGTCTATTCTGGAAGGAGTACACAGATGAGTTATGAAGTAAACCAATAAGGAAGAAAGTGTAAAGAATGAAGAAAATGAAGGAAGAGAGTTAGGAAGGAAGTTAAGTAAACACACAACACAAACAATTCATGTAGCACCAAAAGACTTTTTGAAGACCACAAGCTATTTTCCTGCACATATGTAACTGAGCTACATTTAAATTTAGAGAAACACAGAAGATTTTACTAACAAACAGCATTAAACAAACATAAACGCAAGCAATAAATGTATATAAACTTACAAGATTGTATTTACTATAAACACATACAGAATGCATCGGCTGATGCTGCTAGCCAGGTGTCAAGTAACAAATCACTGTTACTTTCCAGGATCAAAATGATTTCTTAGGGCCTGGAAATTTGACAGAAAAATTCCAGGACTCGGAAGAACTTTCCAGGACTTGTAGGAACTCTGAGTGCAACATAGGATGGTTTTGCATTAACTCCCATAAAAGCACAACAGGAGGGCAAAAGGAAACCAAAAGGTAGCTTGTTCAACTGTGAATTTAAACAAGACTATTCCACAATTCTAGATGTTATCAGACATAACAAGATGGAACTGACAGTAAGTACACGGCACTGCTTGAAACAAGGCATGACAATAGTTAGTTATAGTTTGGAGCCAGTAAGTGATGATCTAAATTCAAATGTTATCATATTTTTGGTCGACCAATCACAACGCACCGTTAGTATCCCTCATCTCCTCCTCGCGAGCTCGCATGTACGCAAAGTCGTTGACAATCGACTCCGAAAGGTCTTCGAGTTTCTTCAACTCCACTTCCATTGGTTTGAGCTTCTCCGCCTTAGCTATCTGCAAGTGCAGCATCATTACAACACAGACACACCTTTCAACAGCAGCAGCAGCAGCCAATCACAACAACTCTACCTGCCGGCTTTATTGGCCTTTTCTACGTGAACTGCGTTAGCCAGTTTTTACACCATTTGTTCTGAAGACAAAATTGTGGGATCAGTGGCATAAATTCCTTACTGGACGGACGTCTTTTCTGTCACCCAACCATCCAACAGTATCAAAGCCCTGACAACAACATTAACCACTGACCTGGCCTCATCCTTTCTTTATCAATGTCTGGACTCCTCATGAAGAAGGCGTTGGTCCCTTTAAGTTGGTTCTCTGACATCAGGATGACAAAACAGAGCAAACGTATTGCACCATACGTGTACGTGCACTCCCATTTTAAGGCTCAGACGCAAGGTTAAATTTTCATACGTTGCAGTGTTTGTTAGTCACGACCAACAAATACAGCTAACAAAGTCGCGCTGTGCATATAATAGTTTCACGTGATACAAAAAATGGTGTTACATGTCTTATACATGCATACCAAATTACAAAAAATATGGGTCCAGAATTTATACGTTCATACTACTCGATTTGTTGCTTTACGCTTAATCGGCCTTTTAACTTCACCCCTGGACCATAGCGTTCTGAAGTACTGCAATCAGCACGTCTGTATGTCTGTCTGTCCCTTTGCATATCTCAAAAACCACACATCCAAACTCCACGATATGTTACCCGCGGCCATGGCTTGGTGCTCCTCCAACGACAATGCAACAAGTTGTACACTGTGTCCCAAAAAAAGGAAGACACCAAACTCATGGCCGTAACTCTGTCATTTCTTAATCGATTTTCAAAATTTTTCACTTACATACTCAGCGGTAGATTTGCAGCACAGTGATAATTAAAGATTCCACCACACCTTAAACGTGTCGCTACACTACCTTGGGAAAGTTAAAAGTTCATATTTACCTCTAATTATGGAGGTAAGCCTTAGATCCGGATCTATGGCCACCAAACAGTCCCGACCTCAATCCAGTGGACTACAAGATATGGGGCGTCGTCCAGGAGCGAGTCTACCAGCCATGGTTGCACAGTATCGACGAACTGAAGCAGCGTTTGCTTCATGTTTGGCACGTCATGGACCAAAGCATCATTGACAGCGCAGTTGATGAATGGCGTCTGCGTCTTCATGCTTGTGTGCAAACAAGGGTGGACACTACGAGCACTTGTTGTGACATTATCAGTATGCCTATCTGTACAACTATGTGACATGAAACGTTTTATGTTGTGTTAAATATGATATGATTTCTAAGG
>Ga0209780_1002336_pt1 | contig 13407 bp, 10 predicted proteins | sample WorMetexBAHAMAS2_FD_187384 | JGI IMG/M metagenome (GOLD analysis project Ga0209780, IMG submission 187384) | Marine gutless worms symbiont microbial communities from Max Planck institute for Marine Microbiology, Germany - Inanidrilus exumae... | ecosystem: Host-associated > Annelida > Digestive... | reverse complement strand
ATGAAGGCGGACAAACAAAAAGGCACACAGACAAGTTGATTGCAATGTTGCGCACCCACATCGGGATCGAAATAAAAATAATAAATAATGGCCGTCGCTAATCATCTCTGCTATGTTAAGCGACGTTAAACACCAGTAACCAGTAACCGTCGCTAAGTTGGATTTTTAAAGTCAAATTTTTATGGCCATTTCAGTAGGCTAGAGCATCATCCTGCTAATTTTGTTGCGATAGCATGAAAAGTTGCGGAGAAATGGCCTTTTTAATTTTTAAACTGGCGGCCGTCTACCATCTTGGATTTATCATACGTTTGCTTGGAACCGCTGATAAAGAGTAGTTGGTGGTCTTTATTTTTATGCAAAATTTGATTGTTATCGGCAGTATAGATATGTGAGTTTAAATGTTATGCGAGTTTGGCTTGAAAATGTGTATTCACGCCCCTTTTTGGGATTTTTTTTTGGAAAATAGGGTAAACGAAACCTTTTAAGTTTTATCCCTCCATAGGCGTGCAATAACCTGGTAGGCCTATTGGCATCCTATGAATCATATAGCGTAAAATTGGTTATGTAGGTAAGCGAGAAAAAATTGGGGTCACAAAAAGAAAAAAGAACTAAAATCTCTGGAAAAGTAATATTTCGCCAATTTGTCTGGACGCCCTGCTAAGGCGATCGCTTAATTTGCATTTTGGTATGTGGGGTGACCTCGCCAACGTTAACCACTTAAGCTAAATGCCTATGTAACAGTAGGTTCATGAATTTCAGAGTTATGATACCTCCAATTTTGCCATTATCCATAAGCTTCTGGTCGTCCTTAGAACAATAATTGCTGGGCAGCCTGGGCTACACTGTGATTTTGTCGCATGTTGTTTTGTCATTTAAGTTAAAAACTAAAACTAAAAATAAACTAGGAAAAATGAAGTAAAAAATACGAAAAAGTCGAAATAAAAAAAATTAAAAACGATATAAGATAACGATTAAATTGCCAACAAAAAGTTAACACTTCAGCTAAACGTTACTTAGTATGCTAAATGTTTTTTTCAGGATGTTGTGTTTATTCTTAACTAGAAAGCGTAGCAAAGCCCAGAGTGTAGCCCGCACGGCATTCGCAAATGCAACTAACCATATCTTAATTACTTACAGACTGGTTATGCTACTGCCACCTAACGAATGACTTTTAAAATCAGCGCACAGCGTTCTTTGACAATGTGTGCATGCAACACCCATGCAAATTCGCCACTAGATCTCAGGGGTTACTGAACTAAAGTTCACGAAATTTTTAACAGATGTAGAGGTATCATCGGAGGTGTTAATGCAATAATCCAAGTTGTGATCCTTCCATCCATTGTGGAACGCCAGTGCACAGAAAGAAGACAGGGTGTCAATTTTCGCCGACAGGCGCCACAAATCTGTGGTCGTAGCAACGTCTCTTGATCAAGCTATCACAGGCAGCGCAATAGCGCTGCACTGTTGTAAGTAAGGCCCATTCAAAAGTCAACAGGATTATAGGAAAATGGAAAAATCGACCCCCTGTAAAATCGTAACCCCTAAAATTTCATTTTAAAACTTGGCACACGTGATTACGTGGTGAACATCACCTACTAAACAATTTTTATGTAAATCGCTTCAGTGGGGGCTTCTCCACAAATAGGTGAAATATAATCCTTTTCTGACTTTTCCTGTCACGTTTTTCCCTTTTATTCTCGCACCAACGCCCAGCTCGAACCGCGCGACCAATATTCGCGCTTTATGGTTCAAATGACGCGTTTTAGCCAAAGGACAGTCCTTTTTGAAGTTAGAACGATTAGTGACATCATTCGGGGAAATGTGCCCAAAAAACTCGAAAGGGGCGTGAATAGGCATTTTCGAGCCAAACTAGCATAATATTGAAACTAATTAAACTCGGCCGCGGTTCGAGCGATTTCGACTAAATTTGGCAAGGTGACGCAGCTCGACACTTGTAACGCGACCGACTGTTAAAAATTCGAAATTTCAAAAATTCAAGAGCCGCCGTCTTGAAACATCCAAAAACACCATATCTCGGCCGGGGTTGAATGAAGCGATTTCGATGAAATTTGGCACAGTGATGCAGTTTGACCCTCTTGACCGTTCCGACCGTTAAAATTTTGAAATTTCGAAAATCCAAGATGGCGGCGGACGCCATCTTGAGAAATCGAAAAATCGCCATATTGCAGGGATTCGAACCCGTAACCGTTAATTGCAAGTCCAACGCCCTAACCACGACGTCTGAGCCACAAATTGCCACACCAGTGTGTTACTTGTTCATTTTAAGCTGTATGACTATGCAGTATATTGTACAGTGAGAATTTGCTCCTTAACATTTCTTGTCAATTCCGATGCAATTCTGCAGTTGGATGGGACAAGTAAGCAAAACTAGTTACTTTGCGTCAGCGAACGACGTGTTAATGACGACGATTACCAAATCGAAACCGGAAGTAGTATTCCAGTATGGCTTCCAATCGTTTTTGCAACACCGTAAATAGGCTTGTGCAATAATATGCATGTGTAATATAAATTTAGTAGAAAAACCGCAAATATAAATGTAACAAACTGTCGTTTTACAACGTGTAAGGCCCATAATTGACACATATAAAACAGCCAAAATTCCTTCTGGCACGTCAAGGGCCGTGCATATAATAAAAACTGTGTATTATATCCACAGTGCCGAAGTGATTTTCCAGATCACTGAAGATCATTGTTAATGACTATTCGATAGACCACATATCTTCTATACTACAAAATCGCTCTGTCACGGGTGGCGAGTAGTCGGGTGGCAGGCGCTGTCACACCACAAACAGCAACGCCATTGGTCGATCACGCTGAACAGCGGCCGCAGTCGTCATAGCGGCAACGGGCGACGAGGAGTGGTGGCGGGCTGGCGGCTGCCTGCGCAGCGAGCTCACGGATAGTCTGCCGCGTTTATCGCTATCCGCAGTCTGTTAGTCGTTCATTGGAACAATGGGTCACTTTATCTTTCGCTAAAACTAAAGTCTAAAACCAAAGTTACCGCTTAAACCAAGGTTTAAGACCAAAGTTTTGTCTAAAACCGAACTTAATCTGAGCAATACGGTTTCAAACCAAACCGTCCTAATGCATTTAGATAGGCAATTATTACTAATCCCTTAGACATAAGACTTTGGTCTAAAACCAAATCACTTTATTTTTCGCTTAATCTGAACTCGGTCTAAAACCAGGTTTTAGCCGTTCAGATTAAGCTTTAGTTTTAGACTAAGGTAAAGTGATCCAATGTCTCTGTCGTCTACCACTTCGAAGTTATAACAACTGTTTACGAAAAATTTGAAAATAAAAAGGTCACGTGATTGTGTCATATACAGGCTAGGACTTGCCATGGTTAGTCTGTATATCGGTACCAGACTTTGAAGCTTCACTTGTTCTAATAATAGAAAAGGCTACCCAAAATTCACAATCTATACTGGTTTGGGGTAGTTACAGATCATTCAAGGTCACTTGAGATGGACGGTTCGATACTATCTATGTTCTTAATTTACCACGCACCATTTCGAGACAGCGAGATATTGGTTGAAAATATTTTTTACCTACTCCACCAGCATTTTGCGCTCCAGTTGGGGTGACTTATTGGTATTTCATGAAGAGCTTGAGTACGCGAAAATCTAAGTCCCATCTGTTTTATAAACAAAAGGTTTATGTGTTGTTTTTGTTTGTCAAATTAAATGAGATGTTTAACACTCGCGTTGAAATATTTGTGAGACAAGATGCACCGTAGGCCTATAGTTGGTAGATGGTGTCGTTATATTTCTCAATCACTATAACACGCTGGATTGCAAGCGCTGGCGTGTTTCTTACTCTTTATATCTTGTTTCATTCTCCGTGAAAAGTGATGGTGTGTATGGACTGCTGGATGCACTGTCGACGGTTGAGACATGACGGACGACAACGATGCATTGCAGTCTCCAGTAATATTCCCGTCTCCCGCCGCGTGTCGTGCCGCGTCGCACAGCTCGTTTTTCCAGCATTTTTCCATGGCGCGATGACAGATGAATCTCGTGCATATCCAGGCGGCGTCACGGCCATTTTACGCCTCGTCTGCTCGCTGCTGGAGCCCAACGAGTCGCAATAAATCGTGGTCGGCGGCTGGTCACCGACTGACCACGGCAAAAAACGAGGCGAGACGAGACGCGGCGAGGCGGGGTGGACGGCAGCCGAGCGACGAGTCTGATGAATGTCGACCGGGCTGCACAGTCCGACCGACGCTCAGAATCCGTGCCGTTCATCTTACATCGTGTCACAGACACGTGACATCCAACCTGCCTTCTCAGTCCAGGCCGATGTCACAAGCTGCGGCTCACGGATGCGTTCGTTATGCAGCGACTTTCACTTTTATAAAAAGTTTTGGCACCGATGTATACATCATATAACTATAATATATAACACATCGCATAATGCAAGAAACTCAGCCATCGCTGCGGGACCGCGCAACGCACTATGTCAGTTGAAGTCTTGTGACTCTTGTCAAATGTTGCACAGATGCATGTACGAAAAATCTCATTTGAAATGGCTTGCAGCCTTCCTTGCAGTATGTGAATGACCTTGAAGGTAACTCAAGGTCATCGGAATTGCCTCTATTCGATAGGTCAAAGGCCAATACCACTTCCTATTATTAGTGGTATGACTTCATCTGTGTGTGTGTTTTTTGTCTGTCCGGATAATAACTTTTAAAATAAATAACCCTTGACCTAGATACATATATGCAACATGCTGATTCTCATTGACTCTGTAAAACAAGTTCGAATGTCAAGGTCATAAGTCAGAGTTCACGGTCAGAGGAGGAAATGTTGCTAAACTGATCGGTGCGACCTCGAGTGAGGGCTTGTTTCTAGTCGCTATTGCGTTCCATTGACTTATTTTCAGTCACTCTTGGTTCGAGGTTTTAACGCATGGCGGACGATTCTTCTTGATGTGTGTTTTAACCAACGTCGTTTAACATATCACATATGATGATCTGTTACAACGATGAGTTGACAGACTAATATAATAAAATTATACTGTTGTTGTTATTGTGCTTATTATTATTATGATGATGATGATTATTATTATTAGTAGTAGTAGTAGTAATAGTAGTAGTAGAAGTATTCGTGTTATCTTATTGGTATTATTTTCGGTCAAGTTGTTACGTGATTCTGAGGAGCAGAGGATGGAATCAAAAGATGAGATGGTTTTTAGTGAACGTGAACTCGCGTTCACGTTCGCTATATGCTATCGCCGTTCCGTCTGTCTGTCGTCTGTCTGTCTGTCTGTAACGTTGGTGCGCCCTACTCGGTCGGTTGAAATTTTTTCGGCAATTTTTCTTCGGCGTTTGGTACCTATGCCATCCATTGACATCCACGGAAAATTTTACGGAGATCGTCCCGGGGGAACCCCTCCGTCGGGGGTTTAAACGCAAGAGGGGTAGCCAAATATAGCGATTTTTCACCTTTGGAATGATGTATCTCCGAAACGGTGCAAAATAGGAGGTAAGTTAGTATTAATCAGTAATAGGAAGTCGTATTTAAAAATCGGTGACCTTGAATGACCTTGAACGGCGAAATGGCCTTTATTTTGCGTTATTTTACCGATTTTGGTAGTTTCTGGGGCGCATTGCGTAATAGTGATTGACAAAGCCATAACTATGGACAATTTATGATTACTATGTCAAGTAGTATACGTCTGCAGAGGGACCGCGCGACGCCCACGGTATAAATATTCTATAACTGCAAGGTGGAAATTCTGTAGCAGATTCATAAATTCAAGACTTAATGCGCAGTACTTGCCTAGCTATCGTCTAATTGTTAAATGAAGTAGGTTCTCTTTTTCGGTTTTTTGAAGTACGTGTGCGATATGTTGTAAAAAAAGTTCACGTTCGCTATCTCATCTCCTGATGAGTTCTTGTATGAGTTTGATGGGTTTGTCGAAGAAGGCTTGTAACTGGACTGAATAGATAAAGATCTGGCGTTAGGCAGCGGTACAGCTCCGTGTGACGTCACTCCAGTTCTTGTCGATTAGCCTGCGTGCATCGTCCAAATAACCACGCCATCAGATCGAACGAGACGTGACCCATGACTTCACTCTTTCCTTTCTCCTTCCCCTCTCTATATCCAGCGACCGTGCAGATTTCGACGATGCAACTAACATAACAACGCGGCGTCGTATGGACTCACGCACCCGTACACCCGCGCGTCGCCGGTGAGCCTCTAGACACATTATAACGCACCTTACTCGGTACAAAATGCGTTCACGTGATCACATTGCTTCAGCCAAACGACAGACGTTAATTAAAAACAGCACCCAGTGCACCTCGGCTTTCTACATTTTTCTATATGCACGAACGGTCCCATCTGTTTGCCGAGACCACAACAAACAAGACTTTTGCCATAACCACTGATAAAGAGAAAGACTACGATTGTTTCAGGCCTGTTTCTTTTTTACCCGCGCGGCTCTAGCTATGCGCGGGTACTAGCCGTCGTCGTCGTGTGTGTGTGTGTGTCTGTGTGTCTGTCACTGTCACACGCCCATATTGTATCAAAACGGCTAAACGTAGGATCACGCAAACAACGCCACATGATATCGCAGAGACTCTTGTTTTCTGACGCCAACAGTCGTTGCTGGGCGACCCTCCTTCCCCCCTGAAATTTGCGCTCAAAGTGACCCACCCCCCTTTCGAACATCACGATTTCGACCAATATCCGCTCATAGCGCCTTAACTGTGAGAGCTGGCGAAAAAAGTTCAATTAGCACCCTCTTGTAAAAAAAAGTCGACCACGCACTTTTCAACGAGCCATATATGCGAACCGTGTACGTTACCGCTAAGTCCCTCAAAGCGCATAGAGGACTATTTATTTGGCGCTATATAAATATACTCATTATTATTATTATTATTATTAAAGGGTGCACGAAACGCGATTTTGCTGTTTTTGCCAGTAAAATTCAACTTCTGTCGAAAAGACGTCTGCTACAAAGTTTCTTTGTGTGAAACATCGCAGCAGCAAAATTGTAGACATGTCATTTCTCTATCAAAATGGTCTATAGACGGATTGCGGGCGACATCCCCATCTACGTCAAATTTGCACTCAAAGTGACCGACCCCTTCAAAAAACGCCGATTTCGACAGATTTCGTTTAATAGTGCCGCAGCAGTGAGAGCTAGTTAAAGAAAGTTATGAGTGACATCACTAAGAGGAAGTCGACAACGCGCTTTCCATCGAGCCATATATAAACCACTGTGCGTTACCCCTAAGTCCCCCAAAGGGTGGCACAAAACGAGAATTTTTAACGAACGGGAGGCCAAGAGCTTTACGTTGGTTATTCCGCGTTCAGCCGTTATTACGCAGCTAATATTTACCATGTTTCCCCAAGGCACCCACTCCACCTTAAAACGTTCCCCTTCTTGTGGAAGATCTCGATCCCCTTCTAGTACATGGTTCTTTGTGCTCACCGGAGTCTGTTGTAAGGCCCATTCGAATATCGATAGGAAAATGGAAAATTCGACCCCCTGTAAAATCGTAACCCCTGAAAATTTCATTTTGAAACTTGGCACACGTCATTACGTCGAGAACATCACCCACTAAACATATTTCATGTACATCGCTTCAGTGGGGGCTTCTCCACAAATAGGTAAAATATAACCATTTTGTGACTTTTTTCCTGTCCTGTCCTTTTTTCTTGTTCCAAGGCCCAGCTTGAACCGCGCGACCGATTTTCGCGGTTTATGGCTCAAATGACGTGGTTCTGTCCAAGGATGGTCCTTTTGGGGTTAGGACGATGAGTGACATCATTTGGGGGAAATGTGCCCCACCCCCCCCCAGAAAAAAGGGCGTGAATAGGCATTTTCAAGCCAAGCTAGCATAATGTTGAAACTTACATATCTCGGCCACGGTTCGAGCGATTTCGACGAAATTTGGCACAGTGGCGCAGTTCGTCACTCGTGACGCGTCCGACCGTTAAAAATTTGAAAATTTTAAAATCCAAGATGGCGGCGGCCGCCATGTTGAAAAATCGATAAATCGCGATATTTCGGCCGCGTTTGGGCCGATTTCAACGAAATTTGGCGTGGTGACGTAGTTCAACCCTCTTGAACGCCCCACCGTTAAAATTTGAAATTTCGAAAATCCGAGGTGGCGGCGACCGCCATCTTTGAAACATCGAAAAATCACGATATCTCTGTTGCGGTTGGAACGATTTCAACGAAATTTGGCACAGTGATGCAGTTTGACCCTCTTGAACGTTCCAACCGTTAAAAATTTTGAAAATTTTAAAATCCACGATGGCGGCGGCCGCTATACTGAAAAATTGAAAAATCGCCATATTGCAGGGATTCGAACTCAAAGCCATTAATTGTAATAAATCCAACGCCCTAACCACTAGACTTCCGAGCCACAAATTGCCACAGCAGTGTGTTACTTGTTCATTTTAAGCTGTACGACATGCCGTATATTTATATTGTACCATAAGAATTTGCTCCATAATCTTTCTGACGAATTCCGATGCAATTTTCCAGTTGGATGGGACAAGTAAGCAAAAGTAGTTACTTTGTGTCAGCGGATAACGTGTTAATGACGACGATTACCAAATTTAAACCGCAAGTATACCATACAGTCCGACGTCGATCGCGTCGAATGTTTTCGACTCACTTTGAGATTTTTCGCCGTTTCGACGGCGTCGTAATTTACTTTTTCAATTCCGACTTCAAATTTTTCGACGACGCGTCAGAATTTTCAGTCACTTCTTTCTATGTTGTTTCTGTTTTCTCTTAAAAGTGCATGTTAATTTTTCTTCAGTTTTCTATAGGAACTAGGGCTGTAGTTAGATCATCGAGACATCGACCGTTTTGCTTTCATAATTTTGTTTTCTTGTTAAATTGCAACCAGAATTTCTGTATGCGTTATTGCTGTAAGTAAATCACAAGAATTTTTGTTGAAAGTTCGTCGACTTTCTGTATTTTTTCGACGACGACGCAAGGGATTCGACTTCGACGACGAGTCGATGTTTTTTCGACGACGTCGGACACTAATTCTCATGACTTAAAGATCAACTTTGATAAGACACAACTGATGTTGTTCAAGAAACTGGGCAAACCCATACCTGATGATTTTCATCTTACACTGGACAACTATATCATCAAACCTGAGAAAACAGTTAAGCTGCTGGGAGTTACCTTGGATCAGCACCTCACCTTCGTACCACATGTTGCCTGCGATTCGTCCTCTTTTGTGACTGACATATGGCGCGTTAATCTCTGTTTAATAATAATAATAATAAGTAGTCAGCAAAGTGTCAAGGACTTCTGGGAATATTGGCTAAAGCTACTTCATATCTTCCTAAAGAGCTATTGAAATTGTTATATACAGCTCTGATCAGATCACATATCGAGTACTGTTCCTCTATCTTTTCTTCAGCAGCAAAGACACATCTAAAGAAACACGATGTCATCCAGAGAAAAGCCGCTCGCATAATATATGAAGTACCAAGAGATGCCCATGCTGATATACTCCTGTTGTTTCTCAAGCTCGATGAACTGGGTGACAGAAGAGAAGCTCACCTTGTCAAGCTCAACAAGTCATTTCTATCAGGAAAATGTCACCCAGCTATGCCTTCAATGATGGAAGTTTGCTCTGACAAAACCTTACGAGTTCCCCAGTCCAGGTCCACTCTCGGCACTCGATGACCATCTGTTTTCGGTGCCAACATCTACAACCAGCATTTGAGTTTCAGCTCTGATAGTGACGAAACAGATACTTAGATCAGCCAGTCATAGTCAACTGTCTAAAGTCAGGGGTACAAGGAGCTGTAAATGGACCGGTGTCACATTAGTAATCTCAAGCACCACATACAGAATACCGAATTCTACTCAGCACGATGCTCAGCAACGATGTCCAGCTCTGATTGTACTGAAAGAAGAAAACAACAACAACAACACTGGACAATTCGCCTAGTAGGCGAAATGTCTAGTAGGCAAAATGTCCAGTGGGCGAAATGACCAGTAGGCGAAGTGTCCAGTAGGTGAAATGACCAGACAGTGGGCAAACTGTCCAGTTAACGAGACGATATGGCCATCCAGTGCGGAGAGGAGGGGAATTGGGATGTGTTAGCGACGGTTACTGGACGTTTTCCTGACAGTACATTTTCCCGACATGAACATACATGACATTGTTGATGGCACGATATGGCCCTGGGGAAAACGATGGATACGATACGATACGATATACGGTCCCAAAACGCTCAGCCGTATGTAACGGTCAACAGTCCAAGATTAATGCAGCGTTCTCACTGACGCCTTCGCACGTGTTCGCATGCGTTCAAACGCCATCAACAGTCGACGACATTCGAACGTTGGGCATAACCTTCGGCAGCGTTCGAACGTGGTGGACGGTATGGTATCAGAAATCTAGCATTAATAGATTTCAGTAGCATTCAAACTCATGCCGTCCACCGCGATCGACGGCTGTCGCACATTCGCCTTCGACGACGTTCGATGCGTGCGAACGTGGGGATGGTCTCATAGCATTGCTAGATTTCAGTAGCGTTCTCATTTGACGTAATTTAGCAACAGTAATGTGAAAAGTTTTAGGCCTAAAGTAGCGTTCTCATGCGGCCGTCCACGGCTGTAACAGGCCAGCAATCGAATGTGTGCGAACGCGGGGGATAGTCTTAAAAATTAGCATTGAAAACATGCTAGCTACGGCCGCAGTGAGAACGCTACTTAACAAAGCCGAGTCTGGGAGGAGGGGGTGAGAGCAAACTGTGGGATCCGCCGGTGTGCTTCACTCCTTTCCCACGCCGCTTACTGGAGACCACTCACGCCGCGTACCGACTGACGGCTGGCACATTCGACTTTTAATGTTCCACCGCGCTGAATAATTCTCATTTGGCGACGGCGATTGCGAAATTTGACACGTTGCATGCTGTTTACGCAATCGGAGATAAGGGACGGTTTCAGTAAAGTCGCTGTATTCTGGTAAAACTGTTTGATGTTGTGTTGACTCCCGCATGGATGTGTGGACCAGCGTGGCAGCATTCGGACTTATATTAAATTATTAATATTGACAACTGTTAGGCCTAGCATTGTGATGACGGATATTTTATTTAATGAACAGTAGGCCTAGGTATGTTTTTTTTAAATACTACTGAGTATTGGAGTGGAGTCAGACTTAGTGTCATTATACATCTGACGTAATTCCGCAACAGTAAGACAAAAAGATATAGGCCTAATGACAGCATAAATGAACTGGCGACGGCCTTCAAAGTGGACGGAAGAGGATGCTTAAACAAACATCCACTGCCCCACACCGGGCAATTACTGGCAGTGGGTACGTCCGGCCGCTTTAGTTGAATGCATCCGCCTGCTTTGGAATGTGAGTGTGACACTAATTAATCGCCGCCCGTAGCTTTCTCTTTGTTGGTAACGCTGATAGCGCGATGTATTGTGCCGTCACTACATGACATGCACAGCATGTCACTATGAGTTTACCAAGGTTGATTCTGTTAGTGATCTTGGAGTGAGATTTGATTCAAAACTATCTTTTTTGGATCATAATGAATGATAAAGTTAACAAAGTGTACAGTATTTTAGGTGTTATTAAAAGTAATTTTATTTATTTAGATAAAGGCACTTTTGTTTTACTGTACAAGGCAATGGTAAGTCCGCATGTAGAGTATGCAAATTCATTGTGGTCCCCATATACGAAAGGCGATATTGCAGTTATTGAAAAGGTCCTTAAAAAAGCTACTAAGTTGATTATATCTTTAAAGCATTAATCATATACGGAAAGATTAAAAGTACTTAAGCTACCTATGTTGAAATACAGACGCTTGCATGGAGACATGATTGAAGTTTTAAATTAGTTCACAATTATTATGATCCACAGGCTGCAGTAAAGATAACTTTAATCGTCCTGTCCCCCAGTGCCGGTAACTGGCATGCGAGCCGTACAGCCTCCAGTGCCGGCAGCTGGTACTTTAGCGTACAGACACACAGACCGGCAGCCAACGGTCTTTCTGCACTAAAACTGCTAGTGTGGGGTGCGACGGGCGTCCAGACGACAAAATTGTACCAAAAACCTTAATTTTACACCTAAAAACTTCTATTTTCTCGCTTTAACCAAAACTATTCTCTTTGTTGTTTAACTAGGTAGGTGAGGTACATTGTGTTTGTGGGTGGCACCAACCTATATTAATTTTGGCAAGAACTGTTGCATTCTTTGTATCATCGTTGTATGTTACACTTGCTATAGGACGTAGACCTCCTATAGTAGCAACACTGCAGTTTAGTCATACCTAATTGGATTATAATAAACCAAGGATATTTTATAGTAGGCCTTCTCATACTACCGTCAACAGTTTACGCTGCTATAGGTTAAGCATACCTGCTAAATATAATTGCGATACTCTTAACAAGTTTTTCTTCTTATACCTACACACTAAGATGGAACATTATGAGCTTACGTCGGCAACATTTTACGACATTTCAATGCAACAACGTCGATCGGCAAGGCGGTGAAAACTTTCGGAACAGATTTTGAAACATTTTACCATAGGGGGTCTTTTGTCCAAAAAACGCAAAAATTGCTAAAAAAAAATTGAGGTCTTGCAACTTCAGGCTGTCATAACTCCGCAATGATTACAATTGCCGAAAACTCACGGCTAAATGGTTATTTGTCATTTTAAAAGTTAGAATCAATTCAGAATCTTTCCCGTGGGCTATACACTGCTCATTGTGAATGTACTTCCCACCCCCAAACTGTTTTGCGATTTTTGTAACTGCGTATGTTATCGATCGATAATGCGTATATCAGTCACCCGGATGCAGCCAATCACCATAGACTGTTGAGTCCTGTGACACCGTGCCGCCTGTAATACAGTAAGTAAAACAGCTTACTTCACATGCACAGATGCTGAAACAAAACTCAAATAATAACACATTTTTGTCGGCGCAGCTGTTAACTGAAATTTTGTTTCACTTTTTTATCAGTAAAATTTCACTTGAACTGTAATAGATTGCTATAGCCTTATGTGCAACAAGATGTCGAGTTGGCTGAACGGTTTGAGCATTTGCTTTCTGTGCAAGTCACCCCGGGTTCGAATCCCACATCGTCAGCTGTGTTTTTGTCTGTATGTTGTATTTGTTATAAATAATTTAAAATAAGCATATTTAAATTAAATAAATTTAAAATAATAAGCATAAATAAAACGAGCCAAAATCGCGCGAAGCGCAGCGCGATTTTTGGCTCGATTTGGGCCACCGGCATGCATTCCTGCCCGCCTGTCCGTCTGCCCGGCCTCCTTGTAGGCTTGTACCACGACCGTCGTTATCAAAAGGCCAGAGCCTAGGCGGCTGGAGCTCCTGCGTGGGGTAGGTACGAAGGCTGACAGTCTACCGGTC
>Ga0209780_1002334_pt1 | contig 13410 bp, 13 predicted proteins | sample WorMetexBAHAMAS2_FD_187384 | JGI IMG/M metagenome (GOLD analysis project Ga0209780, IMG submission 187384) | Marine gutless worms symbiont microbial communities from Max Planck institute for Marine Microbiology, Germany - Inanidrilus exumae... | ecosystem: Host-associated > Annelida > Digestive... | reverse complement strand
TACCTGGGCGGATCAAGTTCGCGAAGATGCCGGAATCCCCCTGTCAACGCTATGGTCTGCTGAGGTTGCCAAAGGTCACGGAGCGGCGCGACGGTCCTCGACCAGGCGACAATGATGATGATGAGGAAAGCTGTAACTGGCAAAATAGTTGTCCGAGAAATTTCTTTCTTATGGGTTTTGATTGGGTTTTCTTGTAGCGTTCGCATCTTCTCCATTTTCACTAGGTCACTAAGACCAAAGTTTCAGACTTTAGTTCAAAATCAAATAAACCTGTCTAGGAGAAGTCTGAAACTGAAATCTAATGTGAACTTGATCTAATTCCAGATCTTAGCCATTCAGATTAAAGTTTGGTCCTAGACTAAATGTCTAAGACTAAAGTGACCCACTGTTTTTCAAAACTGACTAATGATTTCAATCAACAGTCAAACATACTACATCCCTGCAGTTGTTATCAACTTTGTGTCTCGTCAGATATCCTGTGGTAGTCAGTTTTGTTTTGGTTCCACATGATAGAATAAGCTGGCTACTGTCATATTTCGCTATCAGCATATCACACTTTGCTAGTTGTAGTTTGCATACAGTGAACAACTTGCCGGCACCCACACACACGTCAGATAGTCCACGCTGTGCCAATGTGTCTTAGCACTCAGCATTTTCAGATTATCTCTTACACAGCCATTTACGTGTTTTGTGTGTTCTGGCACCCATTTCCTCGGGAGTCAGTTTGTGGACAAAGAAAAAATGAAATTTACTCAGTGATTCCGGTGGTCAGTGTCAGGATGTGCATCTGGTCACCTGTGATTTTGACTCAATTAGTCATGAGAATCCAGAGATTAACTGGCAGACAGAATGGCCTTTAAACTGCCAAGCTCTTTTGTCTTAACCATCTGGACACAGTAAAATCTAGGCCTCCTGACGCCATGCAGTTGAGAACCCATTGTTGTGACTTTGAATGTCCAATTATCAAGTATGAATTTAACAAACTGAAAACTCATCTTTTTGATTGCGTTTGACTCTTTGTAAAGTGATTGAAGTTTTCCTTGAAAACATCTGTCACTATGATGTAATGTAATGTAACAAACGAAACTTAATTGTTCGGTTGCTTTTTAATTATGTGTGACTTTACATGTTTTCAGTTGTATTATCTTCATTTTTATTGCATTGTACACGTGTGCGATTGTCATATGTATTAAACTCTTACTTACTTATTTACTTATGTGGGTGCTCATATGTCTTAATCATTCATTTGCATGCATGTGTGAGGATGTGCAGTGCATCAGACTGCTGACCACTTTTGCTGGATATGAAGAAGTTTGGTGTAGTGTACCGTGAGTGAGAGTTGATAGTCACGTCATGTGTAATATGCAGGCACAATGAGCGGTGGCGGAGGCAGAGTAGTGAAAGGCAAGATGAGCTCCACCATCGTTGCCGAGATTGATGAAAGTACGATGCAGAACTTGGAGAAGCAGCTGGAACAGGTGATGCAATGATGTGTGCAGTTGGTTGAAGTTACCCAGTGAGCCCCATATGTGCCCCGGGGCAGTAATGCACCCTGATTCATTTGTTGATTTCAGTGCTATATAAATTGTGTGTTCATTTGTTTGTTTACTTACTTTTTTCATTCCTTTCTTCCTTCCTTTCTTTCCTTATTCTTTTTTTGCTTACTTATTTACTTCCTTGTTCGTTTACATCATGACTTATCTATCTACTTCTTCCAGAGTAGACTCGTTGAGTTTCCAGGCCGGAAGTTGTAGGAGGCGACCAAACCTGGCTTTAGTTTTATTTGGTTTATTTTATGTTGTAGTATATTTGTGTAGGGGATGCATATTTGCTTTTGTTGTATTTGACTTAGCTTTTCAGTACTTAGTCAAGAGATTGGCTGGGAAGAACGTCTTCAAAATGACCTGTTTTGTGTCAGGTGGAACGTAAAACCTTAACTCAGTCAATCAGTCAAGTTACCCAGTGACAGTTTGGACTGTTGACCTGCTTTCGTCTAACCGGAACAGCTGTGGCTATGTGATTACGGTGATGGGTTCTCACTCACATTAAGTTTTACATGACTCATTGGCAGGTCGTGTGGTGACAGCTGCTGCAGTCCTGTGTGATAGGTGGGCACATCCATTCCCTGAAATAGCAGGATGCACATCTTTGAAAAGGCATCATTTTAGCTTACCAGGAATCTACAAGTTTGAGTCTGCTGTTACTGGTGTCAGAGAACCAGCATAAAGGTAACAACGTCCCTTCCATGAGGAATCTGGTGGAGGATACCAAAGGGATGAGGCAAGACTGTTGGTTCACGTTAGTCGTTTGTTTCATTCAGTGCTTTGACACTCGTGGTTGGGTGGCAGGAAGGACATCTGGTCCTCAAAAGACCAATACCACTAATCTTCAGAGCTTTTATTCTGGAACAGGTGGAGGAAGAGGATCGAGGGGGAACCAACTGACCCAGATTCATCTGGAAGAACGGCCACGAAATGGAAGAGACGGTAGTACAACTTTGAGTCATTGTTGATATCAATGGTGATGTGTATGAAACATAGTATGGGACGGAGACACGATTTCGTTGTTAAGTATAGTCAGTTTAGGCACATACTTGTTTTTAGTTGTGTGGACCTTCTTTCTAGAGTAGTGCTCCAGGTTGGTCAAGTCGGATACTCCAAAAGACAATCTTTGGAGCTAATTGGAGCAAGTTGTTTTACATCAGACAATACACTGCAGCATTGGTGTACTGCAGGAGACGCGAAATGTGACCAAGTGTCGTGAGAGGCGTGGCAAACTGGAAGAGACCGTGGACACTCTGCGGAAAACACACATGGAGCTGCTGCACAGTCGAGATAAATGTGCTTTGGAAATTAAGGTTTGGCATATAATAGGTCTTTGTTTCTACTTCCTTATTTCTGTTTTAGCCCACAATTTGTAGTATTTACTGTAATGTTCACATGATATTTCATTTGATCTACATGTTTTGCCATCAGTATTTAGGCTTGTATGTTTAAACTCAGATGTAATGTCCATGGTGTTGCCAGTGACACCCAGTCTGCACCGGTCAAAACCACGAGCCTCCGCAACTGATTTTTCGGATCAAAAGATTAAACGGCGAGGTCAAAGATCACGCCAAGTACAGATATAAAATGGCTTATAACTCGGGGCAAGAAAGGAGTCATGATTACACGGGCTTCAGACTTGTACCATGTTAGTTTTCAACAGTGCCTTGGTCCATATTGTTTTTGGTCTGAGGTCAAGGTGACTTGATTGCAAAATCGATTGCCGTTATAGCCTACAGAATATTTTTGCCAGAATGAAACCAGACCTTAAGTATGGTGAGAGCAGATTTAAGGATGAAACTGTAAATAAGTAACATTGCTCATCAGTGTATGTGCAGTTGACTGGAATGTACGCATTCACAACGTTTGAGCTTGGCAGTTGTCTGCATTTAGATAGAGTGCACTTTTCTCATCAGTGAAATGCTGTTGTTGTGATTTCTGTCACTGTTGTGATGTTGGCAGTCGATGACCGAGCAGCAGGTGATTCTGCAGCGCCAGGAGAAAGAACAGCAGGACAAAGTGACGGCGTCGGTACCGGACAAGAAGAGATTGGCTGAGCTCGAGATGCAAGTTAAACACTTGAAGAAAGGTAAGGAAGAGTTACATTTGTGGACACATGATGACTTTTATTTTATAACTACTTATTATGATTATTATTATTTTTTGTTTTTTTTTTTGCCCACCAGCACAAAGCCGCAGCCATGAAAATCAAACTAAGCAAAACAACGACCACGACGGTTTGTTACTTGATATCAAATGTACTTACGAAGGCAACCGCATCCTTGCTTTGGAGCACAGTGAACAGCTGCTGGAACAAAACATGGCTTCTCTTAGTGACCTCAGTAACTGTAGTGATGCGTCTGCCGATTTCCTGGACTAATTCAGTGGCCGACTGAGACCAAGTGCTTGCCATCTTGATGGCAACAGGAAAGAAGATGCGTGAGACAGACAGCGCTCCATATTTAGCTGTCTTGCTGTCCGGTGCTTGGTTGGCAGCTGCTTCTGACTCCCTGGCTATGTGACTTGGCATAGGTATCTGGCAGTGTTACATCCCATGCCATGGGTTTATCTCGTGCCCATGGTAACAGTGTGGTGCCATCCAGACCTTTGCCATCTTGCTGCAGCAAACTAACGGGCTCTTTGACCAATTGTATCTGGGCCCATTTGATTGTCTTCCAGAGTATGTCATTGATGTGATGAGGATGCTAGTGCCTGGGGCCGCTTCTGCGACAGCATAAGCCATGTAGACCCCGAGCATCCACTGCTTTTCCAAATGGGCAGGCCTTGCACCCCGGTCTTTGGGTCACCGCAACCCTGACGGCTTTGTCCGACAGCCCGAGACCCATTAAGGCAGTGGGTGATGCATGGAGCCAATCTTCTGATGCAGCAGCCAGTAATCTGGCCTTATCCTATGTCATCAGCCACTCTTGACGTGATGGGGGATTGACTGTTCTCTGCCTCCTCTAAGTCGACCTAATAAAGTGGGTCTCAAATGTCCGTCCGCCCGTCCATAAAAAGTTTCTTCGATTTCAATGAAATTTGATGTGTAGGTAGAGGTCGACGAGCGATGCATGACAGTATGCAGTATGACCGTATCCAAGATCAAGGTCACGAGCCCTTGAAAGTCTGAATTTCGGCCATTTTGAAAGGCTATCTCCTCCCCCATTTAATGGGGGCTGGCAAATGACCACGGATTCTTAAATTAGCGGGCAATACCTAAAGTTATCGGGGCCAGATTTTTGATTTTTGTCCCAGTTTTAGTGTCACGTGACTTTGAAGTTGGCAGTAAGTAGGAGTCGACCGTCAGTCTCGTACAGGGCTAATTTATTTATTATTATTGTCATTGTCATTATCATTATAACTGTACTACTATATTGGACTAATTGGACTGGCATTGGCGAGCCGGTGTAAAGGAAGCAAAGTCCCTTTCATGAGGAGCTGGATGAAGCAAGGTTGATACAAGACGACTGGTTGGGTCCATGCTCTGTGTTCTCCTTCAGTGCTTTGACACTGTTAATTGAGTGGTGACGTGACACTTATCCCAAAGGTTCTCCTGTGGAAACAGTAGCAAGAAAACCAAGGGAAGCTGGCTAACTGAGGTACATGTGGAAGACAGAAGGCGGCAGTACTGCTATTACTGTTGTTATTAATATTATTGTTATCACCTTTTCTCCAAAATAGTGCACATGGGAGAATATACACTGAGTCACAAATTAAGAACTAATACTTATTAGGTCGACTCAGGTCGACTCCTCCAAGCCGACCTAATAACGTGTCTCAAATGTCCGTCCTTACGTCCGTCCATCCACAAAAAGTTTCTTCAATTTCAATGAAATTCGGTGTGTAGGTAGAGGTCGATGAGTGATGCACAACGGTATGCAGTATGACCCAATCGAAGGTCAAGGTCACAAGCCCTTGAAAGTCGGAAATTCTGCCATTTTCAAAGGCTTATCTCCTCCCCTATTTACAGTGGGGGCTGGCAAATGACCACGGATTCTTAAATTAGGGCACAATACCTAAACCTTATCAGGGCCGGATTTTTAATTATTTTCCTAGTTTTTGTGTCACATGACTTTGAAGTTGGCAGTAAGTAGGAGTCGAGGTCAGTCCCTTATGGGCTAATTTTTAAATTTTAATATTTATAATATAGTTCTACCTTTAAGACGCGATATGACCTAAATTGTATTGAAAGCGCCATTAAACTCTTAATCAACCAATCCCAGCAGCAGTACCACAGGACACTGGTTAATGACAAAGACACGTGAACAGTTTGCATTACATCATAGTGAACCTGCAGATGTTGATTACACTTCCGGACCACATGCGTCATCAAATGAACCTTGTTGGCTGTGAACTGTGCAGAGTTTGATGATGCTCATGATGCGGCGGAGAAGGTGGAGAGCCTGGTGAACAGGTGACATGTAACATCTGTTACAACAACAATCAGCTCACTGAATTTTTTTTAAAACAGACGTCTAAAATTAATGAAATTAGAACTTCCTGATCACCTGCATAGGTCTTGTTCCTATGTCACTGAATGAACGTTAGATTCTTGTCTCTTGGTTATCAAACTTTGTCATTTTCCTGTATTTTTAATGAAATTTTTTCTTGTATTGCTGACGGGGCAAGTATAAATATTGTTTTATGGTGATTTTATGCATTTTGGCTAAAATTTAATGATCATATTCTAAAATGTATAGGCCTACAGTATTACACGTTAAATACTTAACTTGCAAAAATGTTGTAGATTTACGCCCCGCGTGGGGCCAGGGTACTCCTTTCTTCCCTTTTTTCTCCCTTGTCCATTCACTTCCTCATCTTTTGCTCTTTTTTACTTTTCCCTTTTTTCTTTTCTCATTCGCTTTAACTATTTTCTTCTTTTGTCCTTTCCTTTCTACCAGAATCGTCCCACTCCGTTTCCAGGCTGGAGGTCGTAGGAGGCGACCGAACATGGGTTTAGTTTGTTCCATTTATTTTTTTATTTGTATTGCTTAGTTATGATTTATTATGGTATTTTGTTGTATTTGGTTTGGTTTTGTCTTGCAGTGCGATAGTTGTCTTTCCCTGTTCTAGGTGCTAGCATAATAATTTAAATGAGCCTCTCGACCCCTTTCCATTTTGGGTGGCTGCTGAACAAAAAGGCGGCCAGGGTTGAGGTTAATATATCGCTGGCCTTTCTTCACTTGGTAGGGATAGCTCTCTACCTCTGACCTTTTGTCTCAGATATAGCCATATTTGTGCTGAAAGGGGATGTTAAACTCCAACTAACTAACTGTTGTAGATTTACCAGAACTAAATTTGTGTGATAACCTACATTGTGCTGAAGGTGACGTTAAACTGTAACCAATTAACCATGAATATAAGGCAATATGGTTCTCAATGTGACAAAAATGATGGCTACTGGCATCATGTCGTGGGCTGAATGTTTGTCCTGAAATGACGCGGGCTGCTTTTTTGTTGCATTAGGCTGCACCAGCAGATCATGGACATTGGAGGCAATAAAATCAAAGCAGTTCAGTCACGTCTGGACATGATCAATGGACAAATTGACCAAACAACTGGATATATAAACAAGGCTAAGGTTGCTATTAAAACTGCGAAACGGTATGCTGTTATATGTGTTTTTAAAACTGCTGTTTAATATAATTACTGTGCAGCAAAGTATAATAGACATGGTTATTGATTAAGGTCTTATCCCTGGCAGTGAGTGAAAGATCTTGGTTATTATCGTTATATTTCTGTAGATTATGGCCAGCTTAAATTAATATACTACGCATAATCGTAACAGTAGATCAAACTCAGTGAGTGAGTGAGGTTTTATGTCCAACTTGACACATTTCAGAGACATGTAGATTAAGCTGGCTACCCTGATGGCTTTTCTTCCTCATCAGAATACAGTGAAGCCGCAGCAACTGTGATGCAGTATATTGACAGTTTACATGAGCTGATGCTGCGTGCTCATTGATGTGACAGTTTACATTCCAACATGATAAATAATTTCTTGCATCAAGTCTACTTAAGGAACGAGTGCATGCAACTTCCATGCCAGTCAGCCAGTACCCCATAACCAGTATCTAGTTCAATGTCGTTAACCACACCTGTGAATGTACCTGCTGTACCACATTTACAAACAACTTAGTAACTTGCTTCACCCATTACAGTCTACATTGCGTAATGATATGGACCTGTTTCTGGAGCTTGTGCACAAAATCATCTCCTTTCTTACGAGCACTGCAAGGCCCTTTACCTCTCTGTACATATAAATCTATTGAGTACTAGCGGTGCGCCGTCCCACCTATGGTGCTTGGTTACTCTCCACGACTGCGACGCTCGATTCTCGGTTTGTTGCGCCTCCAGCCCGCTAGTTCCAAATGGCCCGACGGAGCTCCCCAGTCATTTGCAGCAGCGTGTATAGACTGCTTGCAGAGCGCTAGTGGTCCGTGACTGGCCTGTGACCGTTAGGAGGTTATAAGGATGCTGCATGCCAGATTAGGTCCAGACCTACTCAAAACTGGCCGTGCATAGGGAACAGAGAACCACGGACAGATTCTGTTTTATATGTATAAGATTCTTTGAAAATTTAATAATAGCTCTTATAAAATGTTTTTTGTTATCATGTTTTTCATCTACACTCTTTAGTGTCTAACAAGTGTACTTATTGTGATTAGAAGCACTGTAGAATTAGAGCGTGTGCTATGTTGTAAAACAGAAACGAAGACAAAACGCAGCAGAAGATTACTGACTTTCAGAAAGATATTGTAGAAAATCAAAAGAAATCTGAGAAATTGCAGGAAGACTTGAAGCAAATGGATGATGATGCCAGCAAACTGTTGGTCGAGCGTAAACAGGCGATGGTATTTATTCATAGATTATTTTGGTGTTACTACATGATACGTTTTTGTTGTGACAGCTGGTTTCTGGATAGTTTACGTACTGTATAGAATTGTATTAAACTAGAGTCAGGTGACTGCTTCGGTTGTTTTTCTGATGATAATAAGTTGATATTTGTGACTTAGAAACATGTGCACCAGTGTTGTGTTTATCAGTAGATTAAGTTTAATGGTTGTGTTTGAGATTCTGACAAACAAAGGTCTGGCGTAATGGCTGGAGGTCTGGTTCGACATCTGGTTTCAAGTCTTATTTTGTTATTGTGGAACAATTTGTTCAGGAGTCAAAGAGTCGAGTGGAAGCTGAGTTGAGTGAAATGAGGGCAGCATTAGACAGCGAAGACACGCAAGAGACGGAGCTGAAGAAGGAGCTGATTGACGAGAAACACGACCTGGACAAACACGAGAACGCACTGAAAGAGTATGCGGCAAAAACTAAACATTGGAAAAAAGAGGTTAGTTGATGAAGTCAAGATATGCTACTGCCCAATCGTCAGTGTACTTATGAGTCATTAGTGTAATCTGTCAATGGCCACATTTGTTGCTGTTGAGTTGCCTTTGTGCATCGTGGCAAATATTGCATCATATGATACAATATGTGGCATATTTTTACTGCTCTGCCTACACATAGTGTACGGGGCCATACTAGTAACGGTCGCCGGTGGCATCTGTCGTCTGTAACGTAACTCACCAGGGTCTAGCACGTGGCGGACCAGTCGTGTTACGTCCCATCAGGGCGACACCTTGTTATTTGAAGTATTTCCGAATTATTTTTGCATGGGTACTGTTTTCAGTTCTGTTTGTGTGCATATGTGGTGTCGTTCCTTGTGTGCAACAAAGTAGTATAATGACATTGTTGATGTCATTTGTGAACAGTGGCAGTGCTACACCAGGGCGAGACAGGTCAATTGACCTTGCCGAAAAGCTCACGCCTTGGCTGAGCCAGTGAGCAGGCTCAGGATGCAAGGCTGTATTGAATGACCACCGACCTGCCTTGTGCTCGGTACTTATAGTGGCCTGCATGTTTTGATATCCTGGCACTGTCACTGTTTCTGAACTGTTGACAGGAGCAAGACCAGGTGTGCAGCACAGCAGCCGGACTGAGTATGTCATCTACATCGACCTGTGCTGAACTAGCTAGAAGCCAACACCCACGCCGTCACTGTTTTCTGTGCCTTGTGACCTTGACCTTTGACATTTTCACCCCAAAATACATGAGTTTCCGGGACTCACGGTGGAACATTTTTATGTCAGTTTTGAGATATTGTGTGGAGCAATGCACAGACAAACGCCGCGGAAACCCTACCCCCCTTACCGTGACTACCGTCAGCATTGATAACAACATTTCAGACTTGTTAGCTGACTGTTGACAGAGTGCGGTGTGTGTTTGTGTGTGTAGTTAGGTAAGCTGTCTCTATATCAGATAGAAGCTGACAAGCCAGTGGAGCACCTGCCTACACTGAATGCGGAGCAGATTGCTCAGGAGATCGCTGACGAAGGAAACTTCCGCCTCCAAATTACAGAGCTCGAGGAACAACTCAGCCACATGAAACCGAACTTGGCTGCTATTGCAGAGTACAGAAAGAAGGTAATTTGTTGTAATCTTGGTAATCTAACAGTGTTTGACATTGATTATTGTTGATTAATCAGTTACTAAAAGATGCTCAGTTTTTTGTTTCAGTGGCCATTATTTCATCAACTCACTCCTCAAGGCTACGATATTACTAAGCAAGCTGTAAGCAGACTACCCACCCACAAAACGATTTTTATGAAACCGAAACCACTGTACCTTTCTTGTATGAAATCCATGAATGTTTGTTTTGCCATTATTATTTTGACATTTTATTGGGTGTAAGTGTTAGTTAAGAGGTATTTTCTGGCCAGCATTGGTCCTTATTTGTCACATTTTTTGCTCCTCAGAAGACATAATTTTTATAATTACACTTCAGCTGCTGCATCTGTTGTGAATGCATCACAATGTGTATTTGTTTGTGAGTGCATCTAACCTGCCATGAAATGTCGAGAGAGTTGACAGTAGAAGTTGAGTAAAGGTAAAGGTAAAGGCTTCCCATACTCGTTACTGAGCGTTGGGCCCAGAGCTGATCCCGGTGTACAGGCAGTCACCCTGCAGGTGACAATAAGTCATTCACCCGGCAGTAGACTGCCATTACTTTCTGCTATGCCTGCAGTTACCTTCCCAACCGCAGAGCATCACCGCCCCTATGCCGGTACCAAGTTATACTGCTTGGTGACAGAGGCACATAGGTGTGAACAATTTACCCAAGGTTATTACGCAGCTTTGCCCCGAGCAGGAATTAAACCCACTATCTGTTGATCGCAAGTCCAACGCTCTACCCGTTGCACCACCACAAGTTGGAAATTGAGTAGTGCTGGGAATACAACAGGCTGGCACCCACTACAGCTGTGTGCCGTGGTAATGCTTAACAGGTCGAGACTGGAGAACATAGAAACACTTTCAGCATAACTGAACTACCCTGAGAAGCGAGTGATGATCAGAACAGTGCCAGTGCCCTGCGTGGGCCCGGGGTTATCACCCCTCCCCTTATCCGTTCACTTCCCCACCTTCTGCTCTTATCTTTTAGTTTTCCCTTTCTTACTCGCTTCGTCTGTTTTCTTACTTTTCCATCTCTTCACGTTCTACCACTGTGATGCTAGGCCAGATGTTTTGTAGTTATTTGATTTAGTTTTGTCGTGCGGTGTGATAGTTGTCTCCCCCTGTTGTAGGCACTTGCATGATAATTTAAATGAGCCTCTCAATCCCTTTCACTTTTTGGGTGGCTGCTGAACAGTAAAGGCAGCCAAGGTTAAGGTTAAGGTTAATATATTGCTGGCCTTCCTTCACTGGATAGGGATAGCTCTCCACCCCTGACCTTTGATCTCTGATATAGCAATACTTGTGCTGAAAAGGGATGTTAAACTAACTAACTCCAGAACAATTGGAGGAAGATAACGAATTGTAAGTGATAAACTCAGGTTTACCTGGAAAACTACTTTTGTATCTGCTGCGGCTGATAAAGTTTTTATGGCAGTGATGAATAACTTGATTGCTGGGCATTATTTGACTGTTGATTTATGCTTGCACATGAATATGTTTGCTGAAGGTAGCCTTGGCATTGACTGCTGACGTTGTAGGAGGAAATATACTTGAATCGTGTGGCGGAGCTGGATCGTATAACCGACGTGCGTAACAGTCAGCGCAAGCAGCACATCGATCTGCAACGATGTCGGCTTGACGAGTTCATGGCCGGCTTCAGCACCATAACCACACGACTCAAGGAGATGTATCAGATGATCACACTTGGCGGCGATGCAGAACTGGAGCTTGTTGACTCACTCGACCCATTCTCTGAGGGCATCGTCTTCAGGTCTACATGAGCACTTCTAGTAGCTGTCTTCCGAGCGCCTGTCTTCGGTGTACGTGGTGCTATATGTAGAAAAAAATCTTGATTACATCCTTTTCTTTACCTTTTAGTGTGCTGAACCTGTGGGATTGGCCCTTGCCCAGGAAGACTATCATCCTTCAGTGCTATTACACTACATTATTGGTTGGGTCATCTGACCTGTAAAATCGTCTCCAAAGTGACCTATAATGTGTCGAGTGGGTCGTTAAACCCTACAATACGATACCTTACATACATAGTAGCTGTAGCCAGTGGTGGTGGAGCATGCAGCATAATGAGGCAGGGTACATCTGCTGTGAGGGTCCAGGGATAGACTGCTGGAAACTGTTTTGAAAATTTTCATGGTGGTGTGTTTGAAGCAGTGTCATTTAACGGAAACGGATTCTATTAACGGATAGCATTTAATTCCGTTAACGATAACGGGGACAAAATTGAAAAAAAACAAGAACAAAACTTTAAAAAAATTAACAACTGAAATCGAATAAATATTATTTTAATTTTCCTTGTACATCCATCGCCGACATTGTACGGCGAGACTCCGTCGCCTACATATACATACGGTACCTGTATATATGTAGGTGTACGTCATAAAATTTTTAGTTTTGGGCCGAACTGCTTGGGTGATGCAGTGCATTTGCATTATACCAGCTATTATGCAGACCGTAGCTACAGTGTGATTTAAGTTAACAGAAACGGATTCATTCTGTTAACAGATAGAATTGAATTCAGTTAACAGTAACGGAAACAGTTGAAAAACTGAAACTGAAAATTTAGATCGGTAACTTAACTGAAACTGTAAAAATATCTGCAACTTACTGGTTTTAAGTTGGGAAGTGGGGTTTAATGGATTATGTTAGGGTGTCTGAGTCAGCATCTGCACAGTGTCAGTTAGTTTTTTTACACAGCTTTAAAACTACACTTGTCCTTAGAAAACACTTCCACATACCTTTGATGATAATTCCACCAGCAGAAGTAATTCTGCGTATTTTGTTTAGAATTTGTGGGGAGAATGTGAAAAGAGTACTCGCGTAGGGCAAGGCTGGGGAGTCATTGATGTGTTTAAACCAAATTTATGCACAACTTCACTACATTTGTCATGAAGGATAAATCCATGAACATTTGTTTGATGGTGGTCCGGCATGCATGGCATATCTAGTATGTGTGTCTGTAGTGTGCGACCTCCCAAGAAGTCGTGGAAGAACATCTCAAACTTGTCGGGAGGAGAGAAGACGCTGAGTTCATTAGCACTGATCTTTGCACTGCATCATTACAAGCCAACACCGCTGTACGTTATGGACGAGATCGACGCCGCACTCGACTTCAGGAACGTGTCAATTGTTGCCAACTACATCAAGGTCTGACGTCTTGTCTGTACCGGTTTTGCTTCAGTCAAAGTATTCAGTCACATTGCTTGAATGTTGTTGAACTGCAAAGGCAGGTAGCAGATGGTGGCCACGGAAGACCATTGAGTTTAAAGGCGGGGTATAGCGATTTTTGAAGTTTTAAAATAAAGTGCATAATTAAATAGAGGTATGTACTCGTGATTCAGAAAAAATA
>Ga0209780_1002333_pt1 | contig 13410 bp, 12 predicted proteins | sample WorMetexBAHAMAS2_FD_187384 | JGI IMG/M metagenome (GOLD analysis project Ga0209780, IMG submission 187384) | Marine gutless worms symbiont microbial communities from Max Planck institute for Marine Microbiology, Germany - Inanidrilus exumae... | ecosystem: Host-associated > Annelida > Digestive... | reverse complement strand
TCTGCAATCCAAGAAATTATCTTACTGTTAATTCCGTATGAACGTAATTTACTAATCAAACGTCTGTGAGGCACTTTATCAAAAGCCTTTTCAAAATCCATATATATGCAATCAATCTGGAAATTTCCGTGCAATGATTTCAGTTTGTACCGCTAATTGTATACTCACATGTGGGGATAGGGTCTGGGGAGGGGGCTTGCTCTCTGCCCAGTAAAGAAAACATTCAATAAATGGGCTAGTGTGAATATTAGGAAGAAACGCATACTTAAATGCGTCAACAGTAGGTTGGAAACGCTGGAATTGTCTGGGATGACCTCTTGCTGAATTCTGCGGACGTGGTACAACTGCACACGGCCGGCTGTGTGCAAGTTGACTGCATTTTGCCTATACACACGGCCGGCCGTGTGTATAGGCAAAATGCAGTCAACCGCAGTCAAATGTGTCTATAGTCAAAAAAGTACAATTATGCTATGCACAAGACCGGCCGTGTGTATAGCCAAATGCAGTCAACTTGCACACGGCCGGCCGACAGATGGCAACACCTGACGTCGCAAAACTGTCAGTGCCAACAAATCAAACTAAACTGACCCTAACCGTAGCACTAACCCTAACCGACACAGTAACTGATATTTTTACGCGTATTTGGTTGACAACACCCATAGAAAGGTTGTATCGCAATAATAAAAGAAATTTTTGTGGAGGCGCGGTAGCGGGGTTCGTGGGTGGGCCCGTTTTTATCGTTTTCTGACTTTTTACACGTTTACTGACAAGAATTTGATAGTAAGTTCATACTTTATCGTTAAAAAGAGTGTTTTTTTTGTAGGGATATATAAGAAAAAGGTGCTAGGTCTTTTGGGGCATAACAGAAAGAAAGAAACAATAGAGTTGCATGATTGATTATTTTTGGGCCATGTGTGTAGTCAAACGTAGTGTAACATCACACGGCCGGCCATATGTATAGACACTTCGATTGGAAAAGCATTAGAAATTCCCGTGCAATGCATTTTCAGTGCGTACCGCTAAACTTCATGTGTCCCGCGTAAAGGTGTATATTTTGCGGAGTGAGTAAATGATGGAAACTGCCGACATTATCCGAATGCCCATGCCCGAACGAACTCTCAGCCATTAGTTCTCTCTAGTAAAAAGTGACCTTTATTTTTAAAAAATAGTAAAAAGAAGTTTGAAGCTAAAAATGAATTATGTTATGAAACGAGCCGTGTACCAGATTCTTTGAAGTGGCAAATAAAGTTCAAAGGTCATTTTTAGCGAACGTGAACTCGTGTGCACGTTTGCTATATGCTATTGCCGTTCCGTCTCTCTGTCGTCTGTCTGTGACGTTGGTGCGCCCTACTCAGCCGGTTGTAATTTTCGGCAATTTTTCTTTGCCGTCTGGTACCTTGGCCATCCGTTAACATTTACTGAAAATTTTACGGAGATCGTCCCAGGGGAACCCCTCCGTCGGGGGGATTTAAATGCAAGAGGGGTAGTGACATATAGCGATTTTGACATTTGGAATGCTATAACTTCGAAACGGTGCAAGATAGGAGGTAAGTTAGTATTAATCACTAACAGGAAGTCGTATATGGGCTTTCGATTGGTTCCAAAATTGGTGACCTTGAATGACCTTGAACGGCGAAATGGCCCTTATTTTACCTTATTTTACAGAATTTGGTAATTTCAGACGCGTATTGCGTAAAAGTGGTTGACAAAGCCATAACTATGGACAATTTACGATTACTATGTCTAGTGCAGAGGGACCGCACGATGCCCACGGTATAAATATTCTATAACTGCAAGGTGCAAATTCTGTAGCAGATTCATACATTCAAGACTTAATGCGCAGTACTTGCCTAACTGTCGTCTACTTTGTTAAAAGAAATAGGTTCGCTTTTTTGGTATTTTGAAGCACGTTGCGATATCGTCGTAAAAAAGTTCACGTTTGCTATCTCATCTGCTGATGAGTTCTTGTTGACTGGAGTTGTCCTTTAATACCACAACATAGGTGTATTTATGCAATTGCCAGTGTGTTTAATTAACTTTTGTGTGCTACGGCAATGATATGTGCGTCATAGTTTATTTAAATAATGCTACAACATCCATTTATAACATGCAATATTACAGTCAATTTACTCGAAGTCAGTTTACTGGAACAGTCATTCTGGCATTCAACTTTCCACAGTTGTTTTCCACATTTTATTAAGGCGTCTGCCCCTGCAGAAGCGTGTTACTCTGCGGAAAATCGGCAGTCTCGTGGTTTTCACCGACAGGCAATCAGGTTCTTTCTGCACGGTCATTCCCCAAAGTATTTTACGCATTACGCAATTTCACAAAGTATAAATTCCCAGATTTTTGGCCCCCTCCACTCCGCTGAATTGTTTCAGGCAGCAAACTAAAAAAGTGGACTGATTTTTCATTCAACATAACGTATGCATTCATTAACCATGGGCCAATTTCACAATTTTGCAAATAAGTTATTAGAACAATTACATAATTGGTAATCCGAAACCGTTTGAATCATTCGCATTTAGGTACAAATTCAGGATTGCAAAGAATGCACGGTATGGGTAAAAGTGTGAGGTGCAAGTTTGCGAGGTGGTAAATTGCGAGGTGCCATGCAAAGTTTTTAATGCAAGTCACTGGTAAATTGCAAGCACCTAAATTGTACTGTACAGTATGCTATCGTGCCTCTGGTAATGTCACATATCTGATTCCTCTGAGTCGACCTAACAAAGTGGGTCTGAAATGTCCGTTCATCTGTCCATCCACAAAAAGTTTCTTCGATTTCAATGAAATTTGGTATGTAGGTAGCGGTCGATGACTGATGCATGATGGTATGCAGTACGACCCTCTCCAAGGTCAAGGTCACGAGCCCTTGAAAGTCGGAAATATGACCATTTTAAAGGCTATCTTCTCCCCCGTTTATAATGGGGGCTGGCAAATGAGCATGGATTCTTAAATTAGGGGGCAATACCTACAGCTTATCGGGGCTAGTTTTTTGATTTTTGTCCTAGTTTTTGTGTCACGTGACTTTGAAGTTGGCAGTAAGTAGTAGTTGACTGCCAGTCTCGTACGGGGCTAAGTTATTAAACTAGGGCACGACATTTAAATTTGATTGGGCCCGATTTTCGATATTTGTTCTAGTTTTGTCGCGTGACTTTGAAGTTCACAGAAACGTCAGTTGTGAAGAGTCGATTGTCAGTCCCATCCGGGGTTAATTTATTTCGTGTATACATTCAGCCATAGTGTAATTGCCTGGGCTGTGGTTCTTATAATGGACATTTACATGCACAAAAATTTTATACCTGTGTGTACACACAATAAGATGTTCACTTGCCAGTTTCATTATCAATAATGCATGGTAAAGACTGCTGTCGGTCAGAACTATAATGCTCACATTGTATGACACGAGTAGATAATATAACAAAAGTAGCAGTCAAGCACCGACAAAATTATACTGATATTTGACGTTGAGGTGCTGCCAGCCCTTACTATGGAGTTTGTAGATCTATGCCAGCACTCTGATAACAGTGGACTCACTGTTTGCGGCGCGATTGATCGTTTGAAGTTTTGTAATGTATGCCATGCTGGGCAGGCACGCAGTTTAAGCAAACATCAAACAATCAAGTGCACATTACACAGCACAACTCGTTTACACAGCGTGCACTCAAGGCAATAGGCTTAAGTTTGTAACAATACAACCCTGCACCGTGTCATGCAGATTGTGTGCTACGGTGCAGCTGAACCCCTCCGACCCGCCACCCACATACTGCACACACCCTCGTAGGCCAACAGTTAACACTTTGCCGACTTCGATGGACGTACGCCGATAGGCAAACACGCAGGTACAACATACTTTGACAGGTGAGCTGTGTCTGGCTTAGAAATATAATGGGTTGCTGGCTACGATCTTACCAGCTGTATTACGGCTAGCATCCATCGTCAGGAGGCCGAAACATTGCAATGGGGATGTGTAACGGTGTTTGCATAACATCGCGATGCCGACGCCGATGCTGATTATCGCCCTAGGACTACACTTATGTGCATGTATTTGACTGCATTGTCTTGTGTTTTGTTTGTTTGGCAGGTAGTAGTGACGGTGCCAAACTGGCCTGCCGATGAGAAAAGGTTCTGTTGTATGTTGGTGGCAACAGTTGCAATATCAAGAATGCAGGGCTGTCGCAACGTCGAGGAGTTTCAGTGTCTGAACTGCATCGAAGAGGGAACGTACAGTGTCGTCTACCGAGCAGTCGACCGCAAGACTGGTATGTCAATCTGTCTGTCAGTCTGTCAGAATCTAAAATGCTTAGCATGACCTGAAGCAAAGATAGCAAGGTCCACGACAGTATTAACAGAGTGCTAGTAGAACAAAACAGTTAATCATCATGTGACAAGAATTGTCTGAAAGTTTTTCCATCAGACGTATCATGGACTGTAATGATGTGAGAGGATGAGTATTAGCTGTGTTGCAGCTGCTGACAGTCAAAGCATCTGTCACCAGCAAGCGGTTTTATTTTCTGACTCTGTGGAACTCAAAACCTTTTTTCCCGTAGTTTCATTTCTCCCCCCCCCCATACTGCCTTCACGGACTATTTCCATGACCGTTTCTTCTGTGCTACTCGGGTTTTTGTTTTGTTTTTATTTTTTCATTTTTGTGCCGTGCACTAGATTAAGCTGGCCATCTCATCAGCTTTTGAGCTCACGTAAATCTACTGTATCATATCGTACTCATGTAGATAGGACCATGTAGGTCATGTGCATTGATCCCTGTGGTCTTGCTTGTAACGAAAGCTTATGTTGTCACCCCTGTGGACCTGAAATCGGCAGCAGCTCCATGCATGTGGAAAGTGTGTACAGGATATCAATGTGCTAGTCGGTGTCAGGTTAACAGAGACTGCTGCTGTCTTTAGGTTCTGCTGGAACTCGTTTTTAATATAGTGTAGTTCATCCAAGCAGCCGTATCTGAAGCATGCTGGGTCTCTGCTGAGAATCTCTAACGGTAACAACTGGTTGATATAGCAGTTGTCTTCAGCTAGTCTTCAATAGCTGTGTATCATGTACTGTTTTTACCTGAGCAGATTTGGGCCTTCATTGGTGGTCCACATTGGAGGTTTAGCCCCACACGTGCTCCAGGGCAGTAATGTGCCCTGATTCGTTTGCTGATTTTGGTGCTATATTAATTGTTCATTTGTTTACTTACTTCCATTCTTACTTTCTTCCCTCCTTTTTCCTTTTTACTTTCTCTTATCTTATACTTTCCTCCTTTCTTATTTACTTCCCTCTTTGTTTACTTCCTGACTTATCTACTTATTCCAGAATAGACTTGTTTTGTTTCCAGGCCGGAGGTTGTAGGAGGTGACCAAACCTGGCTTTTTTGTGTTAATTGTCTGTTGTAGTATAGTTTGTTACAGGTGCATGCTTGCTTTTGTTGTGTTTTGATCTAGTTATTCAGTACTAGGCCAAGAGATTGGCTGGGAAGGATGTCTCCAAATTGACCAATTTTGTGTTGAGTGGGACGTAAAACCTTAACTCAGGCAATCAACCAATCAAAGTGAACAAAGGCAGATGTGCAAGAAGTCAGAATCCTGTGTATGTCAGGTGCTTCTGACAACTTTGTTGAAGAGGCACTGTATAAATTTGCGTTTTGGCTGATTGGATTATGTTTTTGATTGCCGTCGTCCATGAGCTGATGTAAAACACAAGGATCAGTGTCTGTCTCAGCAGTCAGTTTGTGGAAACAACTGGTAAAATGGAGGTTATAGTATTACTGGTGACCATCTTGGAAGTCATAGGTGGATTAGACTTTTTGAGGAATTTGAATGTTTGTACAACATACGGTGTATAGTGGTGCTCCAGTTATTTTAACAAACAGTTGATAAGATAGCTCATGTGTTGGAGACAACAGTGTGTATATGCTATGGTGACTAGTAACCCTGGGGTCCAAGTGGTTCTGAATTTCCCTTAAATTGATAAGTTGTCCTGAAATTGTCCTGAAATTTAAAACTGTCTTGAAATCTTAGTCATTTGGCAAGAATGTCCTGATATTGGCTTTTGTTGTGCCGTAAACTTGTGCCATCTCTCAGAAGTGACCTTTTTGTGTGGAGAGGCAAGTAGAGACTATTAGAGTGCCATGTTTGTCTCTCTGTGTGGCTACTTGTGACTGTCTTGCTCTCTGTCTCTGTCTTTATGTGTATGGCTGCCTGTGACATCTCTCTGTCTGTGTTTGGCTGCTTGTATCTGTGTCTGTCTTTGTGTGTGACTGCCTGTGTGACTATCTCTGTCTGTCTGTGTGATTGCCTGTGTGGTTTACTGCTGTGTGTATGTGTGTAGAGGAGATCGTGGCACTGAAGCGGCTCAGATGGAGAAGGAGAAAGAAGGCTTTCCGATCACATCACTGCGTGAAATCAGCACGCTGCTCAAAGCGCAGCATCCAAACATTGTCACCGTCAGGGTCTGCGCCGTTCTCACAATGTTTTCACAGCAGCCACAGTAATAACAAGTGTCCATAGTAATTTAGTAAGAGGCTGCATTGCCGTCGTCATCTTGTCATTCCACAGGCTGCAAATGCATTCGTCCACTGCATGCAGCAACAAGTGAACAACGTGCAATGTACTCATGCATAGATTCATTAGGATGGGTAGGCTAATATTCACCTTCAAAAGTGCCCCTTCCCATTGGGGGGGATCTGGAAACCATTTAATACATGGTTCTTTGGATTCGCATCAGTCAGCCCCCCAAACAGCATCTCAATCAGTTCGGCCAATTTTGCAAGCTCACTCATGTGCCCAACACCCACATACAGACAGACAAACATACAGACCATGCTACGTGCTACATCTCCGCATCTCACGCACTGCGTGCAGGCAATGTGGCCTAATAATAGACAATAGTAGTAGAAGTAGGAGTATTGGTGGCAGTTGTCGTAGTAGTACTGGTAGTACTTGTGGCAGTGGTTGTTACTAATAGTTGTTTTTTCTTTGCAGAATTTTGCAAAATTTTAAACCATACATTGTAAGGTGGCGGCGTTATAATACAGAATGCTGTGGTGGCATTTGCTTTCACCAGATGGCGCCACCCAAGCGAGGTAGCACATATCCGATTACAGCTTACTACTTATTTATCGACCTTGAAAAGATGGAAGCTAAGTTGGCCTAGTTGGCTGAGCTTGTAGCGGATGGTTTACCCACATAAGTGGTCACCCATCAGCTGCAGGTCGAGCGTAGGAAAAGTTCACCAGTCACAGACCGACGTTCTATCACTGTGCCATGCAACCACCTGCTCTGATTATACCAAAAGATTTTGCTTGAGAAACACATTCCTACCTGGAGTAAGTTAAATAAACATTGAGGAAACAAAAACAAGCAAGCAACTCTGTGTTTATCTGTGAATTCCACGTTAGTTATGAAATGGTGTAATCATTACAAAGTTAGCGTTGCAGAGTAGTACAGTAGTAGTAGTAGTGTAATGCGTGTGAGTGTAGGAGATCGTGGTTGGCAGTAACATGGACAAGATCTACATTGTGATGGACTACATTGAACATGATCTCAAAGCTCTGATGGAAACCATGAAGGAGTCGTTCAGCATCGGTCAGTCTCTGATCTGCTTTTTCTCTCGACCTAGACCTGCTGTTGTTTCACGTTCTATCTCGTTGCACAGCCTGTGTGAGATGCAAGCGGAACTTGCTAGAAACCATTTTAAAATATGTGGCCTGACAGGTTTACATTTTCTGCATTGGAAACCCACGTCCTTGTCCATTTAAAATTTGTTGAAGTCCGTTCATTGTTTTGTCGCTGGGAGCAAGAGCCTGCAGCCTGTAAACATGTTCTACATTTGCCTCCAAACATTCTGTGTTGTGAATCCATTCTAATCTGGATGACACTTGTCACGGTTTCTGGTACAAATTTACTGTTAATTGTAGCCATTGCTGCAAAACCGTTTCATGTGTCAGCCATTTTTTTGTACCAGTAAACTACTGTAGATCACCGTTAATGGTAACCATGCCAGTTCAGACAAGTTCTGTTTCCATCACGACTACCATGATGAACCACGAGCTATGATTGGGCTGAAACCCTATTTGTATAACCAGGACAAAATGGAGTTGACTAATGTGAAGACTTTTAAATTGATTACGATACGATACGGTAGATTAACATGCAGTCAAAAGCTGACGGGATGGCCAGCTTAATATAGCGCACGGCCCAGAATCGAAAAAATAAAATCGAAAACCGAGTAGATCAGAAGAAACGGTCCAGGCAAAGGTCCGTGAAGGCAGATTAGACTTTTTGATGAATTTGAATGTTTGTACAACATACAGTGTATAGTGGTGCTCCAGTTATTTTAACAAACAGTTGATGAGATAGCTGATGTGTTGGAGACAACAGTTGTATGCTATGGTGACTCTAGTAACCCTACAGGGGTCCCAGTTGTTCTGAATTTCCTGAAATTTATAAGTTGTTCTGAAATTAAAAATTGTCTTGAAATCTTAGTCATTTGGCAAGAATGTCCTTTAGTTGTGCCATAAAATGTAGCATTTACTGTTTTAGTTGCAGCATTGCTTGTTTATTACTATCGTTGTCGTTGACTGTCCTGTACTCTGTGAGATTGTGACAATTCATTGTTCCGTGTCTAACTTACCTTGGTAGCAATGTCATGACTGCATTATTGATTTTTATGACTGATTTGGAATCTAGAAAAGTATGCATTTATTTTTTTATGTGTTCAGTCTCTTGAGACCTACAAATGTCCTGAAACTGTCCTGAAAGTTGCTAAAAAAACTTGTTTCTTAAATTTAACTTTTTGCTACTGGGACCCCTGGAAATGTACTGCAGTCATATTTATAGTATCATTCAGAGAGTATGCGCACATACATGTATGCTGTATGCTACCAAAATACACTGCGACAAAATCTGTGTCGAAGAACTACACAGATGTAAGGATCACCAACCTTGATAGAGAAATGTTCAAAGATGAGTCGTGGAAACCTATTTATTTTGGGGTCAAAAGGTCAAAGTCACGAGTCAACAACATGCCTATGTCGGTCTTCATACAGAACGCAATAATGCTGCTTGATGCATATGAAAGCCATGCTGGGTTTTCCCTACAGCAGTGCCCCGCCGCACAAGCCATGCTGGCGACACCGGCGTTTCCCCTGCATCACTTCCCCGCAGCCGATGTTGCTGCCATGAGACATTAACCACACGCAACAGACAGACCGTCGGTTTTTCCGTGCATGGAGTTTTTCGCAGTCAGCCGGCAACAAATCATTGCCGGCATTGGTCATGGCATTGTTGTAGGTGTTGGCTTCTTCTAGTCATGATGTGTTGTCACTGCATTGATGATGATGATGATGATGCAGGTGAGGTGAAGACGTTGTTGCGGCAGCTGCTGCGTGGTGTTCAACATCTCCATGATAACTGGATCATCCACCGCGACCTCAAGGCATCCAACCTTCTCCTGAGTCACAAGGGCATCCTAAAGGTATCTGAAATCGTTATCTGAACCCGATTACTCTCTTTACAACACTGGCCACTGACCTCTGTTTTAACCCAAACCAGGTTGAGTCACCCACCAGCCTCATTCTTTCTGATGTTCTGAACATCGTGCTCTCTTTACACCATCTTTGTGTTAACGTTGAGACAAAGAAATTATTATTGTTACTGTTGTTGTTGATTGTATCAAACGTTTTACAACTAACGCAGGTGGATGGACAACTGGACACATTTAAGGAGTTGATTCTGGGACGGTGTTAAAGAGAGTAGTTTTCTTAACAGGATCCACATTTCTAGAATAAACTGAGAAAGAGAATGAACGGGCGTCTGATAAACCTTTTAACGGAAATTGGCCGTTAAAAGGCGAAAAGGCTTCAATACTCATTACTGAGCGTTGGGCCGTAGCTGATCCGGGTGTGCCCGGAGCTGATCCCGGTGTAACAGTCATCCATCCGGTGGTAGGCTGCCATTACTTACCGCCAGGTTTGCGGTTACCTTCCCAGCTGCAGAGCATCACCGCCCTTTGGTCGGTACCACGTTATACTGCTCGGAGACAGAGGCACATAGGTGTGAACAACTTGCCCAAGGTTGTTACGCAGCTTTGCCTCGAGCAGGATTTGAACCCACGACCTGTTGATTGCAAGTCCAACGCTCTACACGTTGCGCCACTGTGCCACCTCTGTTAAAAGTTGTATTGTCGTGTTATTTCACATGTAGGCATTCTTGATTTGCCTTCAGTACTTTTACACTGTTGGTTGGGTGTCATAAAGAGCATACAGCCTATAAAACTTGAGTGATTGGGTGCTGGCATGCTCATCTCTCTGCAGTAAGGTGCCAGTGCTTTGCATTTGGTCCAGCTGATGCCACTGCCACACCATCACCTCTTGCTTTAAATATTCAAGTCCAGAATGGTTTACGTTTCTGGTGCCGGCTTATCCAGGTTGTTATGAAAAACAGGTCATCAAACAAGTGTTAAGTAGGCATCCGTGGTATGCTGTTGTTGGTACAGATCGGTGACTTTGGTCTGGCTCGCGAGTACGGCTCTCCGCTGCATCCCTACACGCCAATCGTGGTGACACTTTGGTACCGGGCGCCGAAGCTGCTGCTGGGCACCAAGGAATACAGCACGCCCATCGACATGTGGTCGATCGGCTGCATATTTGCGGAGTTTCTCATGAAGAAGCCGCGGTTTCCTGGAAAGTCTGAGATCGATGAACTCAACGGCATCTTCAAGGTTGGTGGACTTTCTTCTTTCTGCAGCAGACATCCTGGAGTTCTGAGATTCATTTTGGTTTTCCTTTGCTGACGCGTTGCATCCTTTACTCCCCAGCCGCATAACATCACCGCCCTTTGGCTGGTACTGATTTTGCCAGCCGGGGGTAAAATGCGGATGTTGTAATGGGTAATTTGCGGAGCAAAGTTGCAGGGAAAATCTGCGGTTATAACGGGTACTTTGCGGATTAAAAACTGCGGATCCAAAACTGCGTATACTACATTGATCGAAAGTTTTGCGTAAGTTCAGCGTAAGGTTTTCTTCAGATGTTCCTAAGTCAGACCATATCCTAAGTTTTTCATAAGTTTGTCTTGAGATTTTTTGTGGCAAGACAGTTACGTTTAAAGAAATGAACAGGCTTTTCGCGTCATTAATTAGACATGAGTATTTTGCGGATGTGCCGATGTTAGACAGGGTAATTTGCAGGTGTTTATCCACAGCAACATCCACAAATTACTCGTTACAACATCCGCATATCCGCATTTTACCCCTGGCCCATTTTACCGTACCACGGAGGGTAGAAGGCTGAGTCGACCTGGGATATTTTGCGGAGTGCATAAATGATGGAAACTGCCGACTTTATCCGAATGCCCATGCCTGAACGAATTCTCAGCCATTAGTAAAAGGGCAACTCTAGTAAGGCCAATAGAAAGAACTCGTATCGAACGGCGGATTGGGAAATGCTATGCAGTTACCTTGAGTTACCCATAACTACCACAAACCACCCCAATTTTCCTCATTTTGTATTACCTTTCGCCGAACCTGAATTTTAGAGGTCCCATTTTTTATACTTCATGGAATTACCATGGAACACGACGGGTTTCTATAAAGTTTCCATATGTTTTTGCCCACGTGGACGTCGTGGAATTACCATGGAAAACGTCATGTGCGACTGTAATTCCGTGGATTGTTTCACATGGAATCCCAAAAAGTGACCTTTATTTTTAAAAAATAGTAAAAAGTGAAGTTTGAAGCTAAAATTGATTTATGTTATGAAACGAGCTGAGTACGAGCGTCTTTGAAGTGGCAAATAAAGTTCAAAGGTCATTTTTGACTGGAGTTGTTTTTTGATGCCGCAACATAGGTGTATTTATACAATTGCCAGTATGTTTAATTAACTTTTGTGTGCTATGGCAATGATATATCGTCTTCTAACGTTTTAAGCTTCCAGATTTTTTTATCTCACGTTCTGTTATGCGTCAAAGTTTATTTAAATAATTCTACAACATTCATTTATAACATGCAATATTACAGCAATTTACTTGAAGTCAGTTTACTTGAACAATCATTCTGGCATTCAAGTTTCCACAGTTGTTTTCCACATTTTATTAAGGCGTCTACCCCTGCAGAAGCGTGTTACTCTGCGGAAAATCGGCAGTCACGTGGTTTTCACCGACAGCCAATCAAGTTCTTTCCGCACAGTCATTCCGCAAGGTTTTTAATGCGAGGCACTGGTAAATTGGAAGCAAAGCACCTAAATTGCGAGGTACTGTACAGTACGCTATCATGCCTTTGGTAATATCACATATCTGACTCCTCCGAGTCGACCCTGCAAAAAATATTCTATAGAATTTTTCCAAAAAAATCTATAGAAATAAATGGTACTGTTTTATCAAACTTTCGGACCATTTTCTATAGAAGATTCTGTGGAATATCTTATAGAAATCTATAGGAAAATGCTATAGAAACTCTACAGATGACCCGTATGGAATTCTACAGAAAATGGTCCGAAAGTTGGATAGAAATATACCATTTATTTCTGTAGAATTTTATTCTTTAGAACTTGCATTTCTATGGAAATAATCTGTAGAATTAACTCAGTTCCACAGATTTACTGCATGGGCATGTCTACAGAATTCTATAGAATCAAATTTGTAAATTTCTATATGAATGTCTATAGAAGTGCATTTTTATAGACATCAGAATCAGAATCAGCCTGCACCTGCAATCCAATTAGAAATATATAGATTCATTAGGCACATTATTTGCCTTGTTCTTCAATATTACATAAAATTTGACTGTTGCACCCAACACAGACAGAAGCAACAGTAATGGTTCTAGCCTGACAAAGTTGAGGGGGCCAGGGGAGTTTCGGGGAAGGCAAGCGTCCAGAACACCCGATGTGGGTACGTCCATAGCTTAGCGCAAATGGGGGGAAGGGGGGCAGTCCAAAAATGGCGGTGGCCTGCCTCCCCTTGGAGCCGCCAATGAGAAGTCACAATCTCCTGTCCCACATACAACCTGGTCCCCTTAACAGAGTACATATCCGAGTGAAATTAGGCGTACATACTACACCTGCCTGGTAATATAAAACGACCTGTCCAACGTTATTCACAAATGGGCACAAAGTAGGTGTATGCAGCAGCTAGCAAGGATGGAAACACACGAAGCAGTACCGGTATAAAATATTATGTCGGCAATAATGCAAAACTCAGAAAACATGTCAGCCTGTTTACCACGGTTTCAGCAGATTCAGCGAAATTGGCTGGCTTTTTCTTCTGTGAAATGTTGAGTTTGCTGGCAATCTTTTTGCGAACATCCTCTTCAGTAGCGTCAGGGTGTAGCTTCCTGACGAAGTCTATAACAGAATGCACCATACCATGCACTATAATGGATACGAAGTGATCCACATTAACCCTACTAGTTTGTTAG
>Ga0209780_1002332_pt1 | contig 13412 bp, 8 predicted proteins | sample WorMetexBAHAMAS2_FD_187384 | JGI IMG/M metagenome (GOLD analysis project Ga0209780, IMG submission 187384) | Marine gutless worms symbiont microbial communities from Max Planck institute for Marine Microbiology, Germany - Inanidrilus exumae... | ecosystem: Host-associated > Annelida > Digestive... | reverse complement strand
GGCTGACACGGTCAGACGGACTGAGACATGTAGCACATGCTTCAAACAAGAAAACAACTGATGAGATACTTCAGCCACGCAACTAGACACTTACTCTCAACAGAAATGTGGACATTATTATTACTATTATTTTTAAAGTAATTATCACAACGACAGAGACTGACCATCAAGGCCGTGGACACAGACGACCAGATGGACTCCATCGTCTGCGTGAGGAATGTCTGCAGGCCAGAAGTAGGGCCAGACAGACACCACACTTGGCAGGTCACTGAATGAAAACACAAGCACACAATGCCTCAACAAAAGAAAGTCAACAAAAAACATCATCTGAACAAGACAGACAGGTTGTTTGCTAGGCATACGTTCACGGCAGCCACAGTTCTGTTATGACACAATTCTCAGACAGAATGCAAACAACAACCATTACTGTTCAATTTCTTCACCAAAAGTTCCAGTAAGTATTTTAAAATAGGGTTGTAAACCGAGGTTCTGTAAACCAGTGTTCGTTCAAATGATTCGAACCCCCGGATTCAAACCGCTGAAACCGGTTGTTTGAATAATCGGGCGGTGTCGTGAAGGGCAATGCGACGGTCATGTGTCAGACGCGACCGTCGTGACACGGAATTAAAGTCTTTCCAGCGGCAAATGAGATCAGTCTCACTAAGCACAGTGCCTAGACTGTCCAGACAGTCCTGTCGCTTGTGAGTGGGGAAGGGTTAGGGTTAGGGATTAACCCTAGTACAGTGCCTAGACCGTCCCGGCAATCCTGTCGTTTGTGAGTGGGGAATGGTTAGGGTTAGGGATTAACCCTAGCACAGTGCCTAGACTGTCGAGACAGTCCTGTCGCTTGTAGGTGGGGAAGCGGAGGCACAAGGATAGGGTTAGGGATTTACCCTAGTACAGTGCTTAGACTGTCGAGACAGTCCTGTCGTTTGTGAGTGGGGAAGGGTTAGGGTTAGGGATTAACCCTAGCACAGTGCCTAGACTGTCGAGACAGTCCTGTCGCTTGTGAGTGGGGAAGGGTTAGGGTTAGGGATTAACCCTAGCACAGTGCCTAGACTGTCGAGACAGTCCTGTCGCTTGTCAGTGGGGAAGCGGAGCCGCGAGGAGGGCGGGTGGTGTCCTCGACTCGCCATGCGTTCACCTGGGATCAAATGAGTTAAAATGACGCAGCATTTAGATGACTATCGCTGCTCTGCGGAATACTTTCCACCTGTCTGAGACTTGTGTAGCCAGTGATCACATTTTGTACACGGGTAGGCTACATCAAGTCCCAGCATACAGTGGACAAATCACCCTTAAAAGGGGCGTGGTCAGGGTCATGTGACCAGTAGGAATTGGTGAAGCTAGGCACTTCAAATTTTGTTTGACGATTGATACAAAAGTACTAGTGCACTCATGATCGAAAGGTATGTGTAATGTGTCACGTGACCCCTTTATATTTTGAGAAATAAGTGATAATATCTCGTTAACAGTGCAAAGACAAAGTTGCAATGGTAGACTAATAGGAAATCGTATGTGTCATATTGAATGGCATCATTGTCAATACCCTTGAATGACCGTGAAGGTCAACTCGTAAAACATAGTTCGTTGCAGTCCTTCAGCGATAGCTGAACTTTTTGTGGCAACAGTATTATTAGCAAGAGAAATTAAAGTGTCAGTAAAGAAAAAAATGGGTTCTTGTACATTCTGAGAAATATTTTCATTCAACAACTTACAGCACTGTTCTTGGAATAATAGCCAGTCTGCTTTGGTTAGTTTTCAATATTATAGTTTTAAGTGTAAGAAGAGTTGTTAAGTGATCACTAGAGTTCGGCCAATTTGGGTAAAATGGCCATGTCCGATGTTCCGATTTTTAGGCCAAAAAGATCCGATGTCCGATTCTGATTCCAATGTTTCATTGTTTACCAGAATTAGGATGCAATGCTGACACGTAAACAGTCTATAGACTGTTTATGTGTCAGCATTGCGTCCTATAGACACTGCACTAAGTGAGACCGTCGTGGCGGTCTCACTTAGTGCACCCCCTACCGTCATGACGCTGAGCAGACATCAGTCACATCACGTCACAGACGATGCTGGGCATCAGCAGACTCAGTTACTCATGTTGGCGATTAGTTGCTGGTTACGTGTGTGCGTGTGTGTGAGGTGCTGCAGTACCGCATTTGCCGTTGATATTATGTAACTGCTGAGCGGTGAAGACGGCCCGAGTGAGTCGGTGGTACGATATCGCGCACGTCTCACACGTGCATTGCTCGCCAGCACAGACCGCATTCACAAACACACTCAGCGCCCGTCCGACAAACAATGCACATCGGCGATAATTATCTCAACGACGGTCATTTGCCGCCCGAACGACCCCAAATATACGGCCAGTCGGCGACAGAGTGCCGCCATGCCGTCCACCACACGCAAATAACATGAGCTTCAATTCTGTGTCATTAGAAAACACTGACATTTACGTGTAGTAGAATATAAAGTTAGTTGAAATTTGCTTTAAGCCCACAACAGTTCCACTGAAGAATATGATCACAAATCATCTTAACTATTCAGGGGGCAACTGTTATAAACTATTCAGGGAAGGGGGCAACTGTTGAAGTATGCGAAAAGTGTGAAGTATCTATCTTGATCCATAAAGTCAATAACGACTGCATACTGATTATGACTGGGTATAGTAGCTTGAGACGATGCCTGACTTTTCTGTTTGTCTGTTAACCCAAATTTCTGATCTGGCTTACGTTTATCAGACATGTGACAGATAATGAACTACAAAATGTGATGCTGCAGTAACAACCTGTAGAAATATCCGGAGTAACTCAGTTGTCTGCGGAGTTTCTCTTTGGCACCAATGAACTGGACAGTGTCGTCAGACACGACCGAGATGAGACGTCTTGACGACTTGTCAGTTGCTGTAGCAATGACATCAACGTCACTCACGCCCAGTGCACGCCGCCGCACCGGCTCCTCGGCCACCACCTGTTGTGGCTGATGCACAAGCCGCCGCGAGCACTCCTCGCTGCTGTCTGCCTCCGAGATCAACTCCATCAACGTACACTGGCCCGACATGTATCGCTCATCATCAGAAACACTGTCACACGAGCTGGGAATTACCACGCTCAGCTCGTCCACGATGTCACTGACAGACTGGCTTGAATTCACATCAGTGCCTCCACTGTCAGGAGAAGACTGCTTCAGCTCACTGACAGACTGGTCAGAATTCGTGTTGATACTTGACGAGACTTGCAGGCTCATATCAACAATAGTCTTGTCTGTCACGTCCATCAACTGTTCGATGTTGTCCACAGAGATCAATGAAGCAGACGTCACAGGCACGGCTAATGATCTACAATCGTCTGTGCTGTCAGCAGCCACACCACCAGCATCCTCAGCACTGTTACCTGGCGTGACATCTTCACATATCACCTTGTCAGTCTCTACTGCTGATGGCGTGACATCTTCACATATCGCTTTGTCAGTCTCTGCTGCTGCTGCTTCTGTTTCAGCAGCTGACGTCATTACTGACAGCCCATCAGCATCTTCATCCTTAACGTCACTGTCAGCAGCTGATGCAGGTAGAGTGCTGTCACACGCTGACGCTGCTGTCTCGTTTGACTTGACAATGTCCTCACTGACCGTACACTGGACACTGTCCACTGTGGTATCTAGGTCGATGCCCACAGCCATACATAGGTCACCGCTGATAGTTGTATCTAGATCACTGTCAACAGTACAGCCGCCCACAGTGAAATCGACATTGTTGCTAAAGTCTGGCGTGATCGCCGTGGCTTCACTGCTGTGCTGTGCCACCAGCTGTGCTTTGCCCTGCTGACTCCGCCAGTACGGCGTCATCTCCGACTCTGAAGCGCTATTTTCAGTGGCCGCCAACGTCGGCATGGATCCTGTCAGAGAGGCAGATAAGTCAGTCGCTGTTGCTGAAGTTGTGTGAAGGGTTGGCAGCGAGACAGCGTTAAACAGCAGGCTAGGCTGCATAACAACACCCGAGCCAACCAAGGCTGCCTGCATGTGCATGTGAGGGGGTCTGGGCTCAGAGGTCAGCGTGCCTAGCTCCACTGTCGGTCGAAAATCATTGGATGAGATGTCAATCTTGCGGTAGCCGACAAGTGTACAGTCAGGTCGTTCAGTGGCTACCAGGCTATCACCAGCACCACGGCTCAGCAGTGACTCAGTGCGCAGCGGCCTCACCCGCAGCTTTGCCGACGTACTAGACGCCACTGACATGCGACTTTGTCGAGATGACGTTGCACCTCGACTACTGCAACTCAGCTGACTGTTCGTCGTGTTAGATTGATCATTACTGGCTGAGTTGGTTGTTGCCACTAGTGAGGTAATCGTTTGTTCTGCATAGGAGTCTTCAAATATGATAGGCAGCGACGATGCATTGCCGTCAAGCTCCAGACATTCGGCAGACAACGGCCGAAGAGACTGGAAGTACTCGGACGAACGCACTGCATTTGTGATACCGGCGTGACCATGGATGCTGAGACACACACACACACACACACACACACAGGTAGAATGATACATGCAGACAGATGAACGTCTTTACTATCAACACAAGGCTAACAACAGTCTTATCAACTTCTGAAGACGATTAACAAGTGTCGTAGAAAGTCACATTAGCAACCAAGCAAGCAATCAATCTAACAATCAATGAATCAATCAATTAATCAACTAGAAAATTTGTGGAATACCCTCAATACAGTATTCGGCTGGAAGTGGTCCGCTATCTGTTCACAAACTGTTTACTTCCTGCATTTGACGATGCTTAGTGTCACGTGCCTGCGACTGAGTGATGTCAGCGTTATCTGCCATGTTACTCATTTTCAGTTTCCAATGCAGTGTGGTTTTCTTCCATATCAGTCACCAGGCAGCACAGCGGCGTACGTGGTTCACCCAATATCGGACATCAGACGTTGCCAAAAATTTGTGAAGTACGCTTCTTGTATGGAGCGTACATCTCAAGGGAATGATCCTGAATTGATTCTAACGGTAACAAATTAGCCCTGTACAGGGACTGAAGGTCGACTCTTCACAACTGACGTTTGGGCCAACTTCAAAGTCACGTGAAACGAAAACTAGGCAGAATATCAAAAATCCGGACCGATCAAATTTTAGATACTGTGTCCTAGTTTAAGAATCCATTGTCAGTTGACAGCTCCCATTGTAAATGGCGGAGGAGATAGCTTTTGAAAACGGCCGGATTTCCGACTTTAAAAGGCTCGTGACCTTGACCTTCACCTTAGATCAGGTCATACTGCATACCATTGTACATCACTCATCGACCTCTACCTACATGCCAAATTTCATTATAATTGAAGAAAGACGTACATACGTACGTACACGTACGCATGGACGGACGGATACTTGAGACTGGCTTTATTAGGTCAACTCTGTCAAAGAATTGACCTAAAAATAAAAACTAGACATCCCATAAAGGGATCATTTGGTAGTGAATTTCTAACAATCTGTAATCATTGCATAGTTATGACGGCCTGAAGTCGCAAAACGTTACAACTTTGTAAGGAATTTTTGCGTTTTTAGGAAAAAACGACCACTTACAGTAAAGTTTTCAAAATTCTGTTCCGACAATTTGCATCGCAACATCGATCGACATTGTTGTGTTCAAATGTCGTCAAAAATGTATCCGATGGGGAATTGGTGAAATCGTGCATTATTCACCTGACAATAAATAACAAAATTTCGCCTGCCTCTCAAACAGTCGCTACTGCGTGGATCGCGCCCGTAATCTGTCAATGTACTAGAGTGTTCCAGATTTCATCCAAATCAGTTTTGGTGGAGTTATAGCCGAACGTGGTATTACTATTGTAGGGTTTAACGTCCCACTCGACACATTATATGTCATTTTGGAGACGATTTTACAGGTCAGATGACCCAACCAACAGTGTAATAGCACTGAAGGATGATAGTCTTCCAGGTCAAGAGCCAATCTCACAGGCTCAGCACACTAAAAGGTAAAGAAAAGGATGTAATCAAAATTTTTTTCCACATATAGCACAAAGTATACCTAAGACACAGAGGCGCTCGAAAGACAGCTGAGCCAAGCAAGACCAAAGCCCGATCCAGTCGACCGTGTACGAACTGCTCATTATATAGGTGTGCATATGATGTGCACTATTATGATGCACAACAGCACAGAGCTGGTCAAATAATCTCTCCTCTTACCCTCCAGACAATCACCACAGCTCAGATGTTGTCTGTTGGAGGGGAGGGACAGTAACCGAACGTGTAAACACTGCCAAAATGCTTCGCAGATTAAATCCAATATTCGGCAGAAGCCTAGCTTCCAGCCGAATAATCAGTTGTTTCAACAATCAATCAATCATTTCAATAATCATCAGAAGAATTTGTCATTGAGAAAGTGTTGTCCAGTGATCAGACGTTAACAGTAGATTCACACGTTTAACTGGTGTGTAAAAGTTAGCACTAACCCCAACCCTAACGCTAGTGTATCAACTGAATGGGTGTGTGCTACACACAGAGCCAGTTGTCCCCTTGTCAGTGCTGAAAGATTTGTTGTGCAAAGACACATATTAGCAGAATATGGAAACAATCGAAAGTAATCACTAGAAGACACTCAGCAGAGTGCATACCTCCATCACGTTGTTAACAATAAGCAGCTGCAACCCTAACCCAACCATCAAAGAGTTACTCAACTCTTTTCTGGTCTGTGATATACTTATTCTACAAATTTCATGACAATCCACCCATCACTTTGACTCATTCTGCCAGCAAACAAACAAACGTCAGCCAAAACATTACATGCGGCTAAAAGCGGTGGAGGTGACCAAGGCAAGACGCTGGGCAGTGTCCAGTGTACAGTATGCCTAGTGTTAGGGTTAACCCTAGTTGTGGAGGTGACCAAGGCAAGACGCTGGGCAGTGTCCAGTGTACAGTATGGCTAGTGTTAGGGTTAACCCTAGTTGTGGAGCGGACCAAGGCAAGATGCTGGGCAGTGTCCAGTGTACAGTATGCCTAGTGTTAGGGTTAACCCTAGTTGTGGAGCGGACCAAGGCAAGATGCTGGGCAGTGTCCAGTGTACAGTATGCCTAGTGTTAGGGTTAACCCTAGTTGTGGAGCGGACCAAGGCAAGACGCTGGGCAGTGTCCAGTGTACAGTATGCCTAGTGTTAGGGTTAACCCTAGTTGTGGAGCGGACCAAGGCAAGATGCTGGGCAGTGTCCAGTGTACAGTATGGCTAGTGTTAGGGTTAACCCTAGTTGTGGAGGTGACCAAGGCAAGACGCTGGGCAGTGTCCAGTGTACAGTATGACAACAACAAATTCCACTCAGACTACTGACGTCTCCATCATGAAAAATCAAAACGAAATTCTCTCAACCTAATAAGTCTGATTTGACCTGACGAACAGTCTTAACGCCATGCTCTTGCTTCGCAGTAAGTGGTGCCATCTAGTGGATGTCAGTAAATCACAATGTTTTTATCAGTAATTCACACAATGGGACACATTTCACCCTAATAGTCCACTGGGTTGTTCCCTTCCTCCAAGTGTGCGCCCTAACCCCCTAAGTCCACTAAAATGTTCCTTTACCCCACGTGTGTGCTCTGCACAATTTCACTAAAATTCACCTAAAAATTTCTTTAAGTAATCCAGCAAGGAGACAGCAGCACTAGCCGGCTGTGCAGAAATATTCCTAGTAGGACTAGGGTTAGGGTTAACCCTAGCATTCCTAACCCTAACTCTAACCCTAGTAAGACTAGGGTTAGGGTTAACCCTAGTATTCCTAGTGGGACTACTATGGTTAAGGTTAACCCTAGTATTCCTAGTACAGTTCATCATCAAACCGTCTATGACTGCTTGCTAGCAGTGACAATTACACACTAGGCATCAAAGCAGCAAACAAAACAGACACAAACTCACTGAGATGGAACAGGTAGGACAGATTGTTTACCTTGGCTCAAAGCACATTATCATTTCCTGTTTCCGTAACTCGTTGAAGAAAAATCCCTCAGCAAAATGTTTTACCTGCACGCATCACAGCAACGGTGATCACAACAATGACATCTCAGTGCACTTTGCCATAATGTCCCATCACAACAATGACATCTCAGTGCACTTTGCCATAATGTCCCATCACAACAATGACATCTCAGTGCACTTTGCCATAATGTCCCATCACAACAATGACATCTCAGTGCACTTTGCCATAATGTCCCATCACAACAATGACATCTCAGTGCACTTTGCCATAATGTCCCATCACAACAATGACATCTCCGTGCATTTTGCCATAATGTCCCATCACAACAATGACATCTCCGTGCATTTTGCCATAATGTCCCATCACAACAATGACATCTCCGTGCACTTTGCCATAATGTCCCATCACAACAATGACATCTCCGTGCACTTTGCCATAATGTCCCCTCACAACAATGACATCTCCGTGCACTTTGCCATAATGTCCCATCACAACAATGACATCTCCGTGCACTTTGCCATAATGTCCCATCACAACAATGACATCTCCGTGCACTTTGCCATGATGTCCCATCACAACAATTACATCTCAGTGCATTTTGCCATAATGTCCCATCACAACAATGACATCTCCGTGCACTTTGCCATGATGTCCCATCACAACAATGACATCTCAGTGCACTTTGCCATAATGTCCCATCACAACAATGACATCTCCGTGCACTTTGCCATAATGTCCCATTACGTGCTGTCTACTGCAGCAGACACTGCCGCAGCTTTGGTTTCCAGTCGACTTGATTATGCCAACTCAGTTCTTTACGGCTCGCCGTCGAGGTGCTTGACACGTTTGCAGCACATTCAAAATTCAGTTGCAAGGATTGTATTACAGCAGCCATCACTGTCCTCACGGGACACACTTCAGCAACTTCATTGGCTTCCTATCAAATGGCGGATACAGCTTAAGTTGGCTTCTCTTACCACAAAGTCTTACACACCGATACTCCGTCATATCTGTCTGAACGCCTCCATCCCTACGTTCCTTCTTGCACCTTGTGATCATCCTCCTCCGCTAACTTGTACGTCCCTCGCACTAATCTCCATTTCGGTTCATGCTCGCTTCCTATTGCAGCTCCAACAGCCTGGAATTCTCTCCCTTCCACTCAAACCTTTAATACTTTCCGAAAACACATTAAAACCCATCTTTTCCAGTCTGCTTTTAATAGCCCCCAGCGCCTCTGATTCATTCTACTAAAGGACCATTGCACTTAACCAAATTTTATTATTCACTTACTTACTTACTTATCTCTATCAGCTGATACTTGGCTGACACGTTAGAAGTCAATCAATGAACAGCAGTGCTATGCTAGCAACATTACAGGCGCATCCTCATCCACCTACTGATGAACTAGTTCAGTGCTCATACAGTCATGACTCGCCTCAGCATCTGACAGCAGATAGCTACGATGATGCACTGGTGAGAACAAAAGAGATAGATACCCGCTGAAGGTGGTGTTCTTTGGCGAGATGATGTGTGATCATCTTGTTGAAAGTGACAAGTTCAAGATACTGCATCCACAGCACCATGTTCTGACCACACAGTGTCGAGATGTCACTCTGTGTCGCCTGTACCATGTCTTCCTCATCAATCAACGAGTACCGCTACCAACACATCACACCCATCAAGCACAGTAAACAAAGTCATCAGCAACAACTTCAATGGTCACTAGCTGACGTGATCGAAAACACAAAAATGTCACAGTCCCAAATAAGGTAAGGTAAGGTACATAAGGTAAGATAAACAAGTACTTTGGTCCATGGTCCAGAGCCTAGCTGAGGCAAACCAGCTTGATCCAATCAGTTCTTGTTATTACAATTCACCCAATAGTTTTAGATGTCCCTTGGCCTACAACGTCACTCTAAGGTCGCAAAATTTTTTGTACAGCTACACAACGTAATGAGTCACTCAAAATGGTATCAACATGGCTCAGGTGTCGTCACTTCTGCTCTGAGACCAACCTTAAATCCAATTCATTGCTCCTATCCATATGAGGGTGAATCCATTCCAACAATTTGATGAAAATTCAGCCAGAACTGTTTTAGAAATCATGCTAACAGAACAGACAGACAGAAACACAAATTCCAAGTATTTCACACACCTCCTCACATTGCTGACCTCATGCCGACCTGCACTTATTTTCACTGTTCGTGCTTATGCATTCTTCATGTGGAAAAATGACACGGTTAAACAACGTAATTAAACCAGAAAAACATTGTCAGTGTGTAAAGTAATGTGAATAAAACAATATGCATCTAAGCAGATGATTTCATGTGTGCCTTGTGCCCTGCTGGTTACAACACAGGACAGTGTGTGTATTCAGTACAAGCACCTGACATTTGGCGATCATTTCTTCGTAACGAGTGTGACAATCTACATGCTCTGTAAACAATCAAAACAAAGCAGGTCACAACACAGCACTCTCCTGCTATCAACACACAGTAAAATCTCATGATCATCAGTGTCACAATCAGCCATCACTGACTGCTCTCAGTGAAACTTCTCACCATCAGCAACTGGGAATTTCAAAGCTCAGATATGGAACAGTCCGCTTCAGCACATCGACTCGGCATCCTCACTACCAGTCTCGAGATGTGTTTCTGAAGATCTAGCTCTTCTCACCGTCCTACCTACCATTCTCACTACCAGTCTTGAGAGCGTGCCCGAAGATCTAGCTCTTCTCACCGATCTACCTACCATTCTCACTACCAGTCTTGAGAGCGTGTCTAAAGATCTAGCTCGTCTCACCGTCCTACCTACCATTCTCACTACCAGTCTTGAGAGCGTGCCCAATGATCTAGCTCGTCTCACCGTCCTACCTACCATTCTCACTACCAGTCTTGAGAGCGTGCCCGAAGATCTAGCTCTTCTCACCGTCCTACCTACCATTCTCACTACCAGTCTTGAGAGCGTGCCCGAAGATCTAGCTCTTCTCACCGTCCTACCTACCATTCTCACTACCAGTCATGATAGCGTGCCCGAAGATCTAGCTCTTCTCACCGTCCTACCTACCATTCTCACTACCAGTCTTGAGCGCGTGTCCGAAGATCTAACTCTTCTCACCGTCCTTCCTACAACTGTTAAGTGCCTCTTATGACTCTCAACTCATTTTCATTTCGATACAGAACGTCAGCATCTGTAGACTAACCTTGAATGAAATGCAGTTCTATAAACACCAAAGAAGTTACAGGAATGGAACATAGCCGTTCTCTTCAGTGATGCTGGCAGGCACCCAACTGTAAAAAATGTTCCCATTAATCATCAAAGGCTCTCTTTCGTTCGTTCTGGCCTAACCTGCATTCAGTCTGCAAACTAAAAACGTCAGCACCACCAAGCCATACCGCCACCTATAAATTGGCTTGCAAAAGTGAAACCATGGTATACTCCTTCACGCCAAATTCAATCTTGATTGGTGTATATACATCACTCCTTTGGGGCAAGAAAACCCGTGCCCTCTCTGTAGACTTGCCCGCTCGGAAGGCAAGTTGTCGAGGATGTATGGGAACAGAGACTAGAGGACCAATCCTCAGGTATCTGTCAAATTTTTCTAACTCTTTCAATAGAAATAATGTTAGACTTATAGGCCCATAAACTTTGGCTATACCATAGTCAGTTTTGCCCGGTTTAGGCATGAAAAACAAGCGCTCATCAGGAGATGAGACATAGCGAACGTGAACGTTTAACGACAATATCGCACATGTAATTCAAATTACCAAGAAAACAATCCCACCTGTGGGATTCGAACCAGAGATCCTTGCGATACACTACTAAAGCATGCGGCCGCGTCTTACCCCATACGACTAACAACACATTGCTTGAAAGCTCTTCATAATACGCTTAATATACTTCCAATCATCCAATTGTCGATTCCTGTTGTAGCTCATTTTGTGACTAATGTCGATATAGTTAATCACAATTATAAAAGTATGAAATCGCACAAAAGTACATGTAAAGAAATCGGCACCATATTTACGATAGCGCCGCCTGGCGAGCGTAAAGACCCAAAAACACCAGTAAGTAATAAAATACAGATGGAAATTCGAGTGACAATCCTACGATGCTAAACTGTCGATATCATGTATATCGAATCATCGTGTGATGTATCGCTAAAAACAAGATGCTTTGGGCTACATTTCTGTTGCTCAAAGTTCCAGTATATCTTCAACCACTTTTATGTAAAACGGTAATGCGCTACGAAAGCTGCAGAGTTCAGAGAAAAAACGCAAAATAAAGGCCCTTTTGCCGTTCAAGGTCATTCACGCTGACAGATTTTGGTACAAATCGAAAGCTCATATACGCCTTCCTATTAGTGATTACCTCCTATCTTGCACCGTTTTGGAAATACAGCATTCCTAATGTCAAAAATCGGTATATTTCGCTACCCCCCTTGCGTTTAAACCCCCCGACGGACGGTTCCCCTGGGACGATCTCTGTAAAATTTTCAGTGAATGTCAACGGATGGCCAAGGTACCAAACGGCGAAGAAAAATTGCCGAAAATTTCCACTAGCTGAGTAGGGTGCAAAAACGTTACAGACAGACAGACAGACGCAATGGCGATAGCATATAGCGAACGTGTATCAGTATTGGATAAATGCCATAGTTTATTGCCCACTGATTCTATATGGTGTCACCACTGTGGCAGCAATATGCCAGTTGGTACTTGGTACCCATTTATTTCCTGCAGATGAGGATGTACTGTATCACGGTCAGCTGTCCATCAACTGGTAGGCCAGGCAGCAGATCCGGTCACGTGATTATTTTGAGTGAGGCGACGCGTCGCTGGCGAGTAGTAGTTGACTGTCAGTCGATGTGTAGAGACGTTAGTTTTTTCGTTTGTGTGTCAGTTAGCAATAGTCAATGACTAGTGCAGCATGGACAGTATTAACCTATTAACCTCACTTTTAAACTTTTAGTTATTTCGTTTTTTGAGAAAAATAATATTCCAGTATATAAATTAGTTGTTGTGCATTTCAATCATTATGTTTACTACTATGAAAAACGTGTGGTAGTGATATCCTATCCTATCTCGGTCATTTTGACATACTGGTGCTACAGTTGTCACCAGTTTGCAACCTGGAAAGTGCAAATGCTTATCAGCGTTCTCGTCGCCACCCTGTTAATCTGGTCAACCAACCAACCACCCAAGCCAAACCAGAGAACTAATGATGCCACCTGCTGACCGAATCCAAGAGCAGAACGAGCAGGATCCCGGTCGAGTCGCGCACACCAGACAAGAAGTCGGGTCCAGTGACTTTCTAGCCGTTGGCCCGGCTCTGCGCATCCTTCAGCTCAATGTGGAGGGTCTCTCTGCAGCCAAGCGTTCCATTATCCGGAACACAGCAGAGAGACACAGCGTCGACGTCATCTGTCTTCAGGAAA
>Ga0209780_1002331_pt1 | contig 13412 bp, 8 predicted proteins | sample WorMetexBAHAMAS2_FD_187384 | JGI IMG/M metagenome (GOLD analysis project Ga0209780, IMG submission 187384) | Marine gutless worms symbiont microbial communities from Max Planck institute for Marine Microbiology, Germany - Inanidrilus exumae... | ecosystem: Host-associated > Annelida > Digestive... | reverse complement strand
CTGCTAGATAGTTCTCCAAATACATTGAAACTATACCTTTTTGGATATCTCCGGACATTTTTGAACTTTTACCCGTACGAAGTCCCATTTTTGGGTATTAATATATCGGGTCAAAGTAATTATCTTTATTAAGATCTAAATGGGGTTAGAGCTTATAATAGCAAAGAGTTTTATTAAATTACCATTGGAGGGGGTAAGTGTCTTTGCGAGCAAATATCTTGAAAATGAGCATAGAAATACCGGAGGCTTTCTTATTCCCAGCAGGTAGAAAAAAGGTTGGCCTTTCACCCAATACCAAGTTCATAAGGCTAGGGTTAACTTTAAAGGATTTAGCCTGAAGCCACGTTTAACGACTGACATTTTAGAGGGTTGGATTCTTATAGGAAATGGTTATTTATTAGTTATTTAGACCTAACTCTTAGCAATTTCGAGACATTAGTTTGCTAGCAAGTTCAATAGTTATTTTTAGAGATTATTTATGCCGAATTTATTTACGTTACTTACTTATTATTTTATGATTATCTTGGATCCTTTACAATGTCGCTGACAGTAAAATTCAGAGTGTGCTGTATAGCATAATTCATTTGAAATAAACAAGGTCGAGCATGTTTGTGTCGCGTGTATAGTAACATTCAACGTGATTATTGCGATATTCACTGCTAGTTTATTACGTGATTAAATCTCGGTCCGGCAGGCAGGCACGAGCACATGCTACTGCTGCTGCAGCTGCTGCTTCCATGACGACAATGACGTTTATTTCGCCGATGTGAAGGACGCAGGTGTGCAATGGACATTAGTTAATACATAGTCAGCAGAGTATCGCCCAAGAACTCGATCTTTAACACAATTACTCTAGGCTACATGGTCTACAGGAGGCGTCAAAAATACCGGCATACCTTGAGCGCTATAGCGTTTCTAATTTTTGAAGCAGAAACATTCTAAACATGGCATAAAGCGACATTAATTTAACAATTCAAAAGCGTAAACTCGTTAATTTTACTTACACAGTTCAAGAAAAAATGCAAACAAATGGATGAATGTAAAAATAACCTAATTCTAGCCTCAGTGTTAAGTACGTCTGTGTAACTGGTTGAAGAACTGTGTTTGCGCTTGCGCAGAGCCAATTCAAGATCGGTCTGTTGAGACAATTTTGGTAAGTTCTCTGATAAGATCAGTAAACATGTTTTTTATGTACTTAAAAAGAATTTCCGCATCATTTGCCAAACACTCTAACCCTCTTTTAGTCTGAAAATTTTATCAAATACATGTTTTCTGCTGCTAAAGGCGCCGTGCTTGCTTATACGTGACAACTTATGGCATCATGGACTTCTAAACCATATAATTTTCACGTAGAATATTCGACCGTTACGAAATACACAGCGCTTGAAAGTAGGCCGGTACGGCCCGCTTTTTTGTGCACCCTGTATTACTGCATTGACAATGCTGACTTTCTAGACTCAGGATAGTCACGATGCCAGCATGGCTGGCGCTTTATACTGTGTCATGCTAGATGCCACAAAAGCGTTTGACAGGGTTGATTATTGCAAGCTGTTTCACAAACTCCTTGACAGGGCTTTGTCACGTAAATATTTGCTACTGTTACTCAACATGTATACAAATCATGTCACCCGATTATCATGGAATGGCAGCTGTCTGCAATGTTTCTAGTTAGAAGTGAGGTGAAGCAGGAAGGTGAGATCAGTCCTTCTGTATGTTTTGTATTTATATTGATAAGAAGCCAATGCTGCAGCTGAGTGAGTCTGGATTTGGCTGTTTCATAGGCGAGTTCTTTCTTGCTGCTGTAGTCGACGCTAACGATACTGTCTATCTAGCACCCACCCACAGAGCTATGCGGAATATGCTGGCTCTTTGTGATAAATTTGCCAGTGAATGTCATGTTGTTTTCAATGTCAAAAAGTCTAAGTGTTTGTACATTAACCCGTGTTTCGTGTTGCTCTGACACTTCTATTTCCTTGCCTCAGTTCTCAGTTGGCGGTAAAGTATTGAGTTCGTGGACAAGTGACCTCATCTTAGGCAAATTATCACTACGATGTGTGACGACAAAGCAGATATCATTGGTAAACGAAATGTCTTATGTGGTGTAATTAACAATGTATTGCGCTTTTTTGGTAAACGGGATCCTGTCACTAAGTTGTCACTCCTAAAAGCATACTGCAGTAGTATTTATGGTAGTGTTTTGTGGGACTTATCACATTTTATCGAATTTTACGATACTTAAACGGATTTGGATGACAGTACAGTGCATGGCGCTTGTGACACAGTCCAGCCTCTGTACCGCGATGCACGCCATTCATCAAGCCTCGCACATAGGTCTACTCATCGCCTGTCAACAGTTCTGACTAAAAGCTGACAGTCTTACCGCATCTGAGGCACCATGCTGGAGCGTGCATATCAAGTACTATTGCGGGATAGATGTTTTCAGAACATTCACTTTTAAAAAGAAATATATTATCAGTCAGATAAACGAAATGATAGTGCTGTAACATCATTAGGGTACAGTAAACATTTCTGTAATTAGTTTTCAATTTCTTCGGGATGCCATAAAATCAGTAGGCTACTGATGTACCGTGACAGAGTTGCACAAAAATTATTATTGATGTTTTGGGGACACAAGGTAAGCAGCTTAGTACATATTAACTAACCTGAGTGCAGCCCAATGCGTAGCCGCAGTTTCTCTTCAGGCCAGTGCGGAATGACGTGTTGTTTGACGGAATCCAGGAGTTCAAGAGCAAGCAGAGACATCTCCTGGGCGTGGCGATCGTAGACAGTCGGTAGACCACTCACCACCAAGTAGGCATCTCCAATTGTCTCCACTTTGTAGACGGTATTTTCTGCTCGTGAACTCTGCTCTGGTCACGTGGGACCAAGTGACAACTTTGGTCTCCACTTTGTAGACGTTGTAGCGGTCAATAGATGAGTCAAACACACTAGCATGACCACATCAATAACAACGGTCAACAAGATGCAGTCGGAGACGGCAGACTTTGCTTCCGGTGCCGCCACCTGGCGAACTGAATGAAACATACGCGTCGTCCTTTTACGTGAAAACATGACGTCATGCACAAAACTGGAAATATATGACATATTGCATTTCCGTCAGGGGAAAACCGATCGCTCGGCCACAGATAACAAGTACAGAAAATATGGTGAACTTTGGACATGTGATTTGTGAGATAAGCAAGCAGAGAGATACAGACAAGCAGACAGACTCACACAGACAGACACGGTGATCGCAATACCTGTCACCCATACCGAGGGCGAAGTAACAGAGAAACAAACAAGTGAGTAAGTAAGTAAGTAGTAAGCGTATCACTGGGCACAGGTCGACAGAAACTGTAGAGCTGTGACAGGTGACGACGGTAGACTGAACCTGTACAGCGAGTTGAGCATGCCGACAACTTCCATTGGACTGCTGCGAGCCGAGATATCCGTGAAGCCGACGATGTCACTGAAAAATATAGTGACGCGGTCGAACTGCTCGGCCTTGACCTCGCGGTTCATCTTGAGCTGTTCTGCGACCTCCCGTGGCATCATCTGACACAGCAGTGCGTCTGCTCGTCGCTTCTCGACGTTGAGTTCCAAGGATTTCATTTGCAGCCTCTCAGCGTGTTTCGCCATCTTGCTGAGCATGTCTCCGAGTATTTTGGCGTACCAGAGACTCAGCGTTAGACACGTCAACGTGACTATCACCAGCACCACGCTGTAGATGGTCATATTTCGAGTTTCCAATGCCACACCGTCGTTCAGACCCTAAAGATAAACAATGCAGACAGTTTTTAATCGTCAGACAACACTGACGTTTGTTAAGCAGTTTCAGCAACGTTCGTTGCTCGTGGAATAAATTATCTTTCTATCTTCTGTTGCAGGGTTATTCAAAAGGTAATGAGATAATTTGTCGAATATATACGTTCTAATGTAAGTAAAATGAGTTCGAATTTACGACAATCGAAATCTATTGGCAAGAATTATTTTTTCACAATTACTTGCTGAACAACCTGTGTTACAATGGTTTCATGTGTGCATTATTGCGTGCTGTAAAGTTGACGATGTCAATAATTGCGCAAGTACAGGTTGACAGAATGAGCCGTTAAGACGATTTCACAGACAAGACAATTCGTATCGAGAGAAGCGATCGATCTATTGGTTCGATGTCGTGAAGCAAATAATCAAGCTCACGTGCAAGATGAAGGGTATGATGTGATTCTGCCGAACGTCATCAATCGCCAGAATATACAGCTCCATATCGTCTCCCCATTTGACAGTCAGCTCCGTTCTCTCGGCGTGTGTGAAGTTGGCGCAGGTGTCGGCAAACTCGCGGTCGTGTATGACGTGGATGAACTGAGTGATGTTGTGATGCAGCGCTGTGTTGAGGACGTGTTGTCTCAGCAGCTCGTCAGCGTACCCGTCGTACGTCGTTGCGTACTCGAGCAGTGACTCGGCTCTGCCGTGCAGACGATAGAACTCGGCCTGTTGGTTCTGCGACAGATCGCACGATGAAAGCATGTACGAGCCGACTGTTCTCTCGACACTTAGCGCGTCGGACGCCACCAGCATCGCTCCATCGGCCACGACCGACGGCCAATAGCTCCTAGTGTTGATCTCGGTCGATTTCTCCTGAACGACAATACATCCACTGCATTCTATTCATTTACTTATTTATTGCCTTGTCCGTCGTCGTTTAACTACTAAACGTGGAAATTTTCAGTTCGTTAGTGTGAGCGCCGTGGCGCAACGGAAATACTGCGTAACAACCTCGGGCAAGTTGTTCACACATATGTGCCTCTGATACCTAGCAGTATAACTTGGTACCGGCCGAGCGGCGGTGATGCTCTGCGGCTGGGAAGGTAACCGCAGGCTTGGCGGAAAGTAATAGCAGCTTATACGCTGGGCGGATAGCTTACAGTCACCTTTTTATCACAACTTATGACGAAAAGCTATCGCAGAGGGACCGCGCGACGCGCTATGTCAGCTGAAATCTTATTGACTGTTGCACATCAGCTATACGAAAAATCACACTTAAAAAGGTAAATGACCTTGAAGGTCACTCAAGGTCATCGGAATTTGTCTCTATTCGATGAACCATCTATCGCTTACTATTAGTAGTAATAAACACACTGTAATAAGTGCACTGACTGCCTGTACACCGGGATCAGCTCCGGGCCCAACGCTCGGTAACGAGTATGGGAAGCCTTTACCTTGTACCTTTCTAGTGTGAACGCATGTTAGCAGAAACTGTGCAATTTATTGACAATCAGTTGCACCACAGCTGATTTAGGCCTCAGTGATGATAACTACCACTACAGCTGTTGCTGCTGCTGCTGTTTTTGATGATGATGATGATGATGATGATAAACCAGCTGCCTTTTATGCTCATCACAGTTGCGGCTGAGATGCCAAAACATCATATAAAGAAAGCGAAACGGATTACTCCAATCAGTATGAGTAAGTAGGTCTACACTATCTCTTCAATGTCAAATATTGCAGCTCATCTAAAACACTGCATTGTAAAAAACAGCGTTGTAAATTTGTAGATTTTAATTAGATTTTAAAATTAAATTTGTCACCGAAAGCTGTTGCTCGTATCAAATGTAATGCTAGTTAAGCACAAGTTTTATACTCGACAACCATTTGTAAGAAATAGATTTCATAATAGTCGACGAATTACCAGTAGCCAGTACATAAACTGTTTGGTGATGTCGTTGTAGAAGTCCAGCACATCATGAAAGTTAACTGACTGAGTCGACACCCGGCCACGCAGTGTATTGAGCAGGTCCTGCAGCTGAGAGCTGGTCGTCAACGGAACATCGTTGATCACTACTCCGTCAGGCCAGACTGGTAAACTGAGTAAGATGTAGTCGGTGTGTGATCGTTGTTTGAACATGAGTACATCAGCGGCTAAGTCTTCGCCACTCAGAAGCACGACGGATGTGGTCAGACCTCGCTCGGCACGTATTGATGTCACGAGAGCCTCGATGTCGGCGAACACTTGGAACTGCTGCGTCGCCAGCTGTTGACTGGCGCGTTCGACGCGACTGTTGTGGAGATTACAGCCCACGAGACCGATGACTGCAGCCACCGGCAGCGCCACGACCAGCAACATCTTGATGTACTGAAGCCACGACCAGCAACATCTTGATGTACTGAAGCACTGTGCGACGACCACCGCGTGAAGACTTCACCAGCGCCTCCAACATCAACCGTTCTCCTTCCGACGACGTGGTACTGAGGTGGCGCCGCCAAGCGTGTGACGGTATCATCGACATGGCACTGCCGCCAGCTTCACCCATCAGACCGTCTCGCGTCGTCGTACCATTACTGTCGTGGACTCGGTTTCCACTCATCGTCGCTAAAAACATCAATCATCAGTCGCGAGTGTAAAGAGAATGACGTAACCACCATCAGGCCTTATATCAAGGCAAGTATAAAACGAGTCGATTGTCTAGCACTTCATACATGATGCCCATCTCGAAGGCGCTCAGGTAATGTGCGTGTTAACATTCTACCTGTCACGTGTTAATTAACCACGACTGGAATGAGACTTACTTGCCTTTAGTCCGGTGACCGTGAATGACCTTGAACGGCGAAATGGCCCTTATTTTGCGTTATTTTACCAAATTTGGTAGTTTCCGGGACGAATTGTGTAAAAGTGGTTGACAAAGCCATAACTGTGGATAATTTACGATTACTATGTTTAGCTTCACTGGTCGTCGGGTGATATTTGGTCCGATAGCCTTTTCGTGTCGTTCTGCGTTGCATTTACAAACTCGTCGCCCTGATTGATGCAATTGTGGTCACGGACAAGACCATTGCTTCCTTTCTACTCCAATGTCAGCTGTTCAGCGATGCCCTTGCACGGAGAAAACGTTGCTTTTTAGAACATAAAATTTGTGATGCCATATCGGCCGAAATGTCTGAATTCAGAGTCCTGGCGTGTAATGACGGAGCAGCGCATTGCAAGCGTGGAATTGACACCCGGCTGGCGTTAGCTGATGGTACCGCAACGCAATTTGCGGCCAACCAATGCCCGCGCTAACAGAAACTGCACTTGCGGTGCGGCTAGCAGACATACCATTGCCACATCGATCCTTACACACAGAAATGTTTCTGCTTATTATGCAAACTGCTTAGTCACTGCGAGAACAGCCGTTTTGCTAGAGGCGTGCTTTATCGTTGTGTCAGATTGCGAAATACAACTAGGCCTCATGGACCGAGACATGGAGTTGGTAGGCCTATTATCAACTTATCAGAATTTTTCTACACCCTAAGTCAAAAAACAAGACGCTCAGCTACCGCAGAGGGACCGCGCGACGCTCTATGTTAGTAAATTCGTGCTATGTTTCACGAGCTATGGGAGTTATAGAATGTTTCAGATAGCAAAAGTGACCTTCAAGGTCATTCAAGGACAATGGCAATAGTGCCATTCAATAAGCCACGTAATAATAATGTCAATAATGTCGTGCGTTTTCCTATTAGTTTTCCATTGCAACTATTGCAATTTCGCCGAGATCTTTGGCATTAGAAAACTAGAGTCCCTGGGCTATCGTATGGTATTGTTTGCGTGGTCCTGCGTTTAGCCGTTTTGGTACAGTGCCGCCTAGTGTCCGACAGACGGACAGACAGACGGACGGACAGACAGAGAGACGGACATACGATGACGGCAAGTATCGCGCTAGCATAGCGTTGTGCGAGTAATAAACGTTATCTGTTCTATGTCATGCAGATAATTTTCACAAATAATTTCCATTTCAGCTACGGGTATTAATTTCAATTTCACGTGGCATAAATTAACAATGAGATTACATTGAATTGGTCCAGTACATCATACATACAACTGTTATTGGTACGGTAGGCCAAAAGCCGAGAGTCTTACAGTAGGATTATCGGGGCGCATGATAGTTTAGTTACGTTACGTGGTAATCCAATTTTTACTCCGACGATAACTTGTAGGCTACGCCATTTCAAAAATAACTCGCTAATAGTTAAATACATAAATTATAACGTCGAATGTTGACGCACGACCAACCACTTGGTCTTCAGAGACGCAAGCAAACGTCGTCGTGGAAATCTAGTTGTTTTGTGTTTGTGTACAAACAGAAATCAGGGAACACATCTGTAACGTGGACAATGTCTGAGTTTATTCACCTGTGCACAGTAGGCCTACCTATAATTATCAAACAACAGCCTTCTCGTAACAACCAACACGTCAAAAAGTCTGCAAATACAAACTGCTGTTAACGCTTGCAGCAGCAGCAGCAGCTGCAGCATTATGATGCCTAGCAGCCTGGCCATCACGGAGGAGGTAGGTGGACAGTCAGCAGGTGGAACTAGATCCACTTCAGTTGTAGAATTCGCTGGTTCTAAGTTCTACGTTTGGTTCACATTCGCAAATACTCTTTGTAACATTCAGTAATCATGCATCGATGGTTCGGCGACTAATCGTCGATTTGTTGCCGTTACGTGACTTGCAAGCGGAGAGGATCCTCCACAGATCTTTATCTCTACAAAGCGAGGTTATGCTTTCCCTCAGTCTGTTGGTTGTCTGTTGATTTGTTTGTTTGTTTATTTGTTGGTTTAACTAATTGTTGGCGGGATCACTTAAAAAGTAATAATAAACTTCTCTGATATGAAGCGAAAATGTAGGTCTTCGGACGAAGAGCAATTGATTACATCACGGAGTGGTATTCGAATTTATGAAGTAAAATATCAACTTCACCTCCGGCAGGTGGTTAAAGTTTTACGACCAGGGTGTCTGTATATCTGTCTGTATTTCCTGTCGCATATCTTAGAAACCACACGTTCTAATTTTATCATATTTTCTGTACACGTTACCTGTTGTCTTGGCGGCCTGGGCTCGGTCCTCCTCTTACAGCAATGCATTACGTCATGTACTTCCGGTTTTGTCAATGACGTCATGTTTTCACGTAACGGAGCGAATGGGCGAAAATCAACAATGACGAGTATGTTACGTCAAGTTCGCCAGGTGGCGGCACCGGAGGCGAAGTTGCTGTCTATGATTGCAGGTTTGTTAACAGTGCAACTAGTAGACGGCACACCGTGGCGAGGTCTCTGTCGCAGCCAATCAAATACCGAATTACCTAATGACGTCATATATCTTTCTCGTAGGGTTGAATATTTCGGTGTGGAATGTTTCCAGCGTGGATTGACGGAACGGCGGATCAACGCAGTCGACATCCTCACTCCACTGCGCTTTGCTTTCAGAGCCGATGTAGAGAAATAATAATTCTGATCTAATCTTTGGCCGACTCGTGAACAGCCAACTATAGGTTGAGTACGTCAAGTTGTAGGCCTATTATACATACTATGTTAGTTTATTAAGTGATAGCCGCCTTGTTTTTTTGCCGACAAGTATTATGAAAATAAGTTTTGAACATTAACTTATTTCACATAGGCATAAGACAACAAAACAAAGTGTCGTCCTAACGGGACGTAACCGTACTGGCCCGCCGTGCAGTGTTACCGTGGAGCTATAAGTAGACTGCAGGCGGCATGACGTCATCGCCATGCCTGCGCGCGTGAAGCCGCCTGCAGGCCGGCTATGGGGTGTTACAGGCGACGACAGACGACAGACGCCAGCGAGCAAAACAATACTGGCCCATTAGGCGGGCCAGTAATGATGTCATATAATGGCTAATGCGATATTCAACTATATACATGTATGTCATTCCGTTAAAATATTGATGATATATTGGAATATTGATCACATATTCTTAATATTTTAATTTCGGATATGAGTGTAGGGAGCAGCATGCGACGCGGCCAGCGTACATTTCGACCCTACAACAAGGAGGACCGACATACTTGTTGTATTCGCTAGATGTCGCTGCAGGAGTATGACGATATTGTAGGTATTTCCAGGTTCAGTAATCCAAGTCACGGCCAATGTGGAACTTGTTATTTTCTGCTCCCAAAACCGATCTGTTCTAACACTTCTCGATAATCATTTTATCTGCAACTTCCTGAATAATTTGATATGCTCCGACGAAACGCAAGCTGTTTGGTGTACACTGGACAGACCGAGGTGACTTCTGGTTTCCGACCACGCCAAGTTCGGCTGGCTACGGCGGCCGGGTGGCGGATAGTGTATCTTACATGTGTTGCTGATCAGATAGATTTCGATTTCCTGCAGCGTCCGCTGGTGAGCGACAGTAATTACTGACATTTACTGTAGAGTGAAGATGAGAAAGACAGTCGACTGACATTGATGTCCTGGCGTCTGCTGTCTGTCATGGTCGCCGTTCACCGCTAATTCTCTTTGACACGTAGTTACCTCATGACGCGTAATGACATTAAAAATTATCAGAATGCACTCGCCGAGTGCAAACTACCACCACTGATGATCATATCATGAACCGCTGCTATTCATAATATTGTATTAATAGATCTCTGCGGGAAAAATTTTCAACAGTGTCATAAAGAAAATCTCGGTGAAATATCGCAATTCCCGATGTGGCGTTTAGCCATGTTTAGCCGCGCATAAAACTAGACCAGTAATAAAACTATGCGCTCGTACATTATTAACAGGCGAAAGAAAAAGAAAAACTCCTGTATCCACGGGCCCGATTTACAAACATTGTCATAAGACATAACATAACATATTCGTTCAATATCATAGTTGACAGAACGCAACTAATCATATACATGTAAAGTAAGGAAAAGTCTGAAACTGAAACTAAGCAAATGGTGTAAGTATAAGAATTTATAAACCAAAATCAAAATGAAATAAAATACGTAAGTTAGACTAATAACAATATTTAAACAGTAGAATGTTGGTTTTTATCTCATTCATTCATTGATATTGTTTTGATTGAAATAAATTGCAAGTAAAACAACTTAAAATCAGATATAAAGCATAAAACAAGCATGATAAGTGAAAGTCGTTGCAGCTACGACGGTACAGTAAGATATGTCTTAAGATATGTCGCAAATGTTTTGTAAATTGGTCATAAGTTTTTCTCTTAAGATGTTCTTCAATATTGTCATAAGATCGTTTGTGAATTGGACCCCAGATCCCGATCAAAATCATCAACGAATTCTAATCGTTTTTTGTACAAAAGGCTACCTTTCCAAAAAATATGAACTTAAAGTTAATCGACAACTCTTACAAGTAATTTCGGTGACAGAAAAACTAACTAAACTCCCCTTGTTCACAGGTAATCTGGTATGAACGTTGGTAATGTTGCATTCTGCGACGCTCACGTACTGCAAGAGTGCAAGTTGCTTTACGTTTAGAAAGCATCAATAATCTCAAATGAAGTTTGAAAACAAATTTTTAAACAGCTAAAATTAAATTTGTGGCTGAATTAAATAAGTCCATATTGAACATTTGATAAACTGATGCGTTATCAGGCACGCGTTACTGTAATTAGTTTCTTTTTCATCGAAGTAATGCATCATAGTAATTAATTAGATTTTATGCAGTAAAGGTCACGCATTTTAATTACTAGGTTAATTACTTTCACGAATAGAGCAGAAGAGTATTATGCGCCTCCTTGCGTATACACGCTGGGCAACATCAGTCCATAATAATTTGCCGTTTCACAGCAACGTTACGATTTATTCAGCCACTTAGTTGTTGAGCAAAGCATTGCTTCTGTAATTTATATTCATCTTTATTCACCATAAATGGTAGCGCAGCTAGAAAAAAAGAAAGCGACAGCTTAACTATATCACGAATATATAACAACGACCGTAATGTATATCGACAATGACTGAAGGCTGAGAGACAAGACTACAATACAATAATATTCATAAATGGCTAATCATCTCACAAAATACATTTGAATGATTCCTGTATTTTATATCGAATTTTGCAGCACGCCTGTCATGAAGTACACTAGGTAATTCAAAACAAAAGTACGACTGACAACATTTAACAAGGTCGATATTACCAGTTTTGAATTTCTGCATCTTACTTTGATTGTGACTTATTGTTAGCCTGTGATGACGTCAGCAGACAAGCAGTAATAAAAAAGTAACCAATTACTTTCAGAACAGTAACGCTACTTAGTAATTAATTACTGCTTTTCTTGTAGTAATTAGTTACTACAATTAATTAACAAAAGTTTCCTTTTTGCAGAAAGAAATCTAGGAAATGGTGTACTATAGAGACGTTATTACTACAAACTACTAATAGGAAGTCACATATGACCAATCAAATGGTACCATTTCCGACGACCTTAAGTGACCTTTTCACCCTCAACGTCAATCAATTATTTCAAGTCTTTGCAAATAGGGTAAATGAGATTTTTTTCGAACAGCTGTGCAGTAGTTGACAAGATTTCAGCTGATACAGCGCATCTCTCTGCAACATCTAAACTTCTTTTTAGTTCTTTTTTTCCTGGTTTTGGTTCCGTGCGTTAGATTTGCGCTAGCAGACGTCAGTATCGTACCGTATCATATCGTGTAGCTGAATATTTTAAGTAAATAAAAACACAACGCATCTAATAAAAACTCGCAATGTTCTTATTTGCAAGATGCCACTGCACCTATTAAAGTTCCAAAACTCTTACACGTTTAGTACATATAGTGAACTAAGTAAATAGACTATTACTACGGTATAAGTAAGTATCAATCCTACAGATGTCTCTGATTTGTGAAACATCAGATGCACTAAAACGACAATTGTGATTGCTGTCTTTAGTTGACAACAGTATTCTCTCTCTCTCTCTCTCTCTCTCTCTCTCTCTCTCTTGAGTTGTTGTTGTTGTTGTTGTTCAGCCGCTTTCATTCTCGAAGTTGACTTTGTTTCGATTGTCGTTCTCCTTTATACGTCGTACAGCCGGTGACGACCCGCGCAACCAATACGTCGTCATTACGCCTTTACCCTGTCGAACGACACAGTATGAATGAGGACAATACAAATCAACAAGTGCAACGAAAAAACGTCAGCCATTCAGAGAGTGTCAGCCTCAGCCGAGGAAGGAAGAAAACGTTTTCACAGAAATGCATTTTAGTGTTTTCACGCGACGACGAAAATTTCTACTTTCGACGAAACCCGATGACTTCATAAACACACTTCGACCTTCATCACTGTGGCTTGACTCTGTTGTCTTTTGCTCAGTGTCTGCCATTCGACTTGTCGACATTTATGACACTATAAAACTGCATATTATTATGATTATTATTATTATAACGACGACGATGATGACGATGAAGATGATAATGTCCGGAATGACTACGGCGGATCGGAAATGAAAGTGTTTGTAAGACACACGGCGTTGTATCGTTGAATCGCCACTGAGATGCGTTGGTACAGGAACGCCGTTTCTCGCGGATCTCCTGTGCTGAAAGTCATTCTTCTGCCAATCTCTGTAATAAAATGATGAGCGTCGTCCGCCAATGGGCCAAGAGACTCGACAGCCACCGGAGTA
>Ga0209780_1002330_pt1 | contig 13414 bp, 9 predicted proteins | sample WorMetexBAHAMAS2_FD_187384 | JGI IMG/M metagenome (GOLD analysis project Ga0209780, IMG submission 187384) | Marine gutless worms symbiont microbial communities from Max Planck institute for Marine Microbiology, Germany - Inanidrilus exumae... | ecosystem: Host-associated > Annelida > Digestive... | reverse complement strand
ATAAATATATAAAACTGAATCTGTCTGTCCATTTCTTTCTTCCTTATGCACGGCCAGTTTTGAGCGGATCTGGACCAAATATGGCATCTGGAATCTTTATACCCTCTGGATGGTCATGGGTGGTTAGCGAGTGCTGCTCTCATCCGCAGGCTTGCGCTCCACGCCATCTATATACGCCACTGCAAATGGGTGGCAAGCTGTCGGGCTATTCGGAACTAGTGGCTAGCAACCGTAACGGATCGAGTGCCGCAGGCGTGAGAAGCGACTGCCGTTGGTGCGAGGTGTAATCGAGCGCCGTAGGCAATGCACTAGTTACTTATATATCCGAAAATATTTAGAAATTTACATTGGTTGAGTTATCAAGACATTCACATAAGGGTTACTTATTGCACATACACTACATGTATTGCATCAACAGTAATAATAATCTTTATATGCAATTTAACAAAAGCTCAGCTGTTGCACAGGACTACACAATGCTCTGTATCACTTAAAAATTTGTTAAGTCTGTCACAGTGATATTAATAGCCTGTAGCAACGTTGAACCAGAATTTGGAAGGTAATGGGGTGTTGAATTCTTTTGTTAGCAATTGAGTTGAGGCTTGACAGAGAGTCAGAAAAAAGTAGACTATGTTTGTGTTGTTATTTGCCGAGTTCATCAAGGGCTAGACGTATGGTATAATGTTCAGCAGTGTATACGGAAACTAAATTTGGAAGTTGTTTGGTTATAATGTGAGATTTTAAGATAACAGCAGTTGTGGTATGATTACTTTGTTTTCAGCCATCTGTAAATACCGGGATATGTTGTGGATATAGACTTCGTTGTATTTTACTGATGTAAATGTCAATGGGAGTATTAGATTGTTTGTTTGCATTATATTTGATTGAAGTAAATCAAATAGTATAGTAGTAGTTAGTAACCACTGAGGAGTAGGACTTGAACAACAGGGTGAAATATTTAACTTTGTTATATTTATAGCAGGTATACTAGTTCGTATGCATAGCCCAAAAGATGGTATAGTGTTAGATTTATTTTGGTAAAGAGACAACAATGGTTGAAAGACTGTTTTATGAGTTGGATTAAGTGTATTAGATCTGAGTTTTGTGCAATACTGAAGTGAGAGTTGTTCTCTATGAATTGAAGGTTCATGGGCTAATACTTGTAGACTACTAACTGGTGAAGTACGATAAGCTCCAAGACAGATTCTCTGAGCTTGATTTGCTACAGGTTCTAAGATTTTAAGATACGATTTACGTGCACTGCCATAGTCAATAGCTCCATAATACGGTTACTGCAAAATAATGTTCTGCATAATGTTAGCAGAGTACTTTTATCAGCACCCCAAGTCTGGTGTGCAATAATTTTAAAGAGGTTCATAGCTAGGAGACATTTAGTTTTGAAGTATCTGATAGGAGGCAAAAAAAGATAACTTATTGTCAAAGTATAAACATATGGACTATATCCTTTTTTCAAGGTCACTTAATTCTTTTACAATATAACAGTAAGCAGAATAATAGCTCATTGATATCTTTCAATCACTGTAGCTGGTTTCGTAAGTGAGATATGTTGAATTCTCCGTATGCTGGCATCATCTTTCAGCAGATGACACGACTTTTGGAGGTTACTCATGATTAACTGAAATGACAAGGTTTAACAGAACACATGAGACTTCCTATAAGTGTTCCACAGTATCTGTGTGCATATCTTCTATTGTGTCTGAGATACAGGCAGATACTGGTCAAAAATAAAATATTCCTACACTCAGCCACATTTGATGCCAATGTTGTCGCCAGTCGGAATATTGCCACATTTACACAGAATATGAGAAAACAAGAATGGTGCACTATCAGGAGTTGGAAACTGTTGGTATGTTCAGCTCTTTTGACACAATACCAGAATTCGTATGGCTGTCCATCAGTGACATACAAATTGACAGACAAACATATGAACAGAATTATGGTAGCATACACCTAGCTTAAAATGTGTTGCATTGGAAAAACATCCCATTTTGCTCAAAATACTTCTTCACTGACAAATCATCTACTTAGTTGTTTGATGACAAAACACATCAAATAAGCACCCAGCATTAATTGAATGAATTATCATATACAGACATGTAAAAAAACTCAGCAATCGCAAAATGATCGCATGTCAGCAGCAGCCTCAATATGCAAAAGCCACTTTAGTACCTATAACTGCATGTGACAAACTGCAGGTAAAGCCTAATCCAGTTCCATTCTAAATGCATTCTCCCATATCTACAGCTTGCCAAACACATTAGCCGAGAGTGACCTACTCTTATATATAAATTTCTTTCGGCCAAAATAATGCTAAGAAATTGCAAGCTATAACAAGATACCAGTCAAAATCACTTTGTCCTCATCTCTATGTAGTGCTCCTATAATGTGACCCAACTGTAATTTCACCAAGATGTTTGGCTGAGGAAACCAACAGTCCATGAGCTACGATCCAAACACACAGTTATTAGTATTGCGCCCCTACAAGTTGACTGAGAGTGCATAAAAGTGAGTAATTCAGCCACTTCACTACAATAGACAGACAGATGGACAAACAGCAAACCCATGTTGTACTCAGCACAGATCTACTATGCTGACATGCGATACAGATAAGACAGTTTCTTACAATGTAAAATAACGTAAACTAAAGAATAAGCTACTGTTGTAAGTGTGAACGAACGACTTTAAATTCTTAACTGTCACTGTACGATGCCAATGTACACGTATTATGTGACTAGAACTGCAAATGCAAAAGTTAAAATCTCACTGCACAGAGGGTAAGCAACAATTTACGATAACAAACTGGACATCGGAAACATCACACACCAACGGAATACACTCCAATGCACAATGACAAACCGAAAAGAATGAACAAAAATGACTGATGAACATAGACAAAAATATAACAGAGCAGTTGCATAAATTAATGAGTAATAGCAACAAGCAAAGAATCACCAATGGCAAAAATTAAGTCTCCGCGGCTAAAGCTACCTGACAGGTTACTGTACAAAGTCAACATCGCACGACAGGGGTCAGGATCGCAAAAACGTCGGGAATTTCAGCTATACTGCACGACATCAGCATTTGATTAACACAGAGACTAGTGCCTCTGTAATGCTGTTAATGAACACAGTGCAGAACTAATCAGGTCAGTTGTCCAACGGGCAGTTAGTAAACGGACGAGAACAGATCAGCCGTAACAATACTGTAACACACTGGTGTATGCTTCCAGTTACAGCAGGAACTTGCCAATGAGCAGACCCAGCAGCAGCGTAACAATGGCCAGCAACAGGATCGTCACAAGCAGCGCCGGGTTCCTGAACATGCTCGTCATGTCCGACGAGCCTGCACGATCATCCGACGACACAGCGTCACCTCTGTTCAGTCCTCGACGCATCCGAACTCCTTCATTCTGCCACAACAAACACCCAGACAACAGCCTCAGTGCAAGAACATTCACTCAAACATACACTATGCTTACTTCATCATTGCTGCCTTAGCATTTGGTGCTCTCCTCCAACATTAGTTTAGTCACGGCTGATGGTGCTATAGTGAACAGTGGTGCCATAAACACATACAACCATTTTATTGCCATCATTGTACAGGTCAACACGTGTTAGTTGACACCCCAGTTAAGAACTGCAGGATTTTGCTGGAGCAACGTTTTACTGCCCACACACCATAGCTGATGGCAGCAAGTGCTTCACACTATGGATAAGATGCTAGAGTTCTCCTGAACGACGTTACCTTCACTATTTCCATACTGTAAATGGTGCCACATTGTCATTTAACATGGTAATTTTCTTTGTTCATGCAGCATCTAATTTGATCTCTAATATCTCTTAATATCTAATATCTCTCTCTAAACATCTTCTGACTGTTCTGTATTTGTAGCAAATAAATATATCTTCTACTGTCAAACTACTTCGACTGCAGTACATGACCTGCACCCTCACTAACAATGTTGTGCTATTGACATAAGTAAGATCAACTCAGCCTGGTCGGCGCTGGGTAGCAGAAAAAGCAGTATAGGCAAATGATAACTAGAGTCGTGTTCCATCTTGTATGGGATGTACACTGACAGTGACAGCAACATTAGCAGTGCCACAACACTGCTATGGCACAACTGTTCTGCTCTTCAACTGCAGTGTTCTCTGTTTACAAACAATGTGCCATAACCAGTGGCAATAGGAGGGGAGCAAGCAGAGGCATTCATCCAAGGCATCACTTAGCAGGGGGCAGCATTTAAGACTCAGTGTTCCAAAAACTCTCAAGGTAGTACATACGTAGATGTCTTGCCCCTAGGAGGGCAGAGGCTGCAGTCAACATCATCGACCATTTCAACATAATTGAGCACATTTGTAAAATACCAAGTATAGAACAATGTTGTTGTGTGCAATACTTAATTGGTGTTTCATGTCGCATAATTATCCCTGCCGATAGCATTCACGGGGGTTGGAGTTTTACCTGTGTTTGTCTGTGTGCCCATTTTTCCGCACATCTCAAAAACCAATGCAGCTAGGATTAATCACCAAACTTGACACAGAAATGTTCCACGATGAGTCCTGGAAACCCATTTATTTTGGGGTCAAAAGGTCAAGGTCATGAGTCACAAAAACACATTAGCAGTGTGGGTCTTTGCACTCTTCTGAGTGCTGGCTTCTCCGAGTTGCAATCTGTAGCGTATTCATAAACTAGATGCATGATGGACAGTAAGGGTGGAGTTGTGGGAGATGGAACTGGAGCAACAAGAATAAACCAAAAAGCATGACGCCTGCACATGAGATTATTACAGAGTGCTTTATGACTGTGTGACTGCACTTTCACTATGAGACAGAGGTACAACAGTCAACCTTAAGCTTGGTATCTTCTTCACGATGCTGAATCAGCTCAGTCTTGATATCTTCAGAACCTTTCCCATCACCTTTCATCTGCACACACAATTACACACCAACCTACTTGCAGGGTTAACACTCTCCACGCACTGTTAAATTCCCTGACATTTCCCAGACTCTTTGCGGTACTCCTTCCCGTGCTGTGTTACCCTTTAAAGCATATATTATTGTCAGTGCTACAAGTACACTGGTATAAATGTCAGTGCAAAATGTTCACAATGATTTAATAAGCAGAAAATAATCCTTAAAACAGGCAATACAAGGTGTCCAGCAACAATCTACTAAACATTGGTGTAGCTCCAAACTTGAAGTTAGCAATAAACAAGTTTTCCATGATATTTCTGGAATTTCGGTCAATCCTGATATGTCCTTACTTGCATCTTCTGTTTATTAACAAATATTGTAACAACAGCTACAACTAAATGTCAGCTTAAAATCAGAGTAGCCACTATTGCAATTAGATTCAGTATACTTCCAGCACTACTGGAACAAACTCAAATTAACATAACTTCAACAAGCATTTAAAACCAAACAATCCACATGGAGATCCAATGGCTGTTGGGATGTCATTTCAGGTTATTGCAACATGTCATCAAAATACAGAATTAACTGTCCCACACTGCAATACATATCATAAAAATACACATAACACTCAAAAAATAAAAATAAAACCAGACCTTCAAGGACATCATAATCAGGACTTTTTGCACAATTTCCACAATGTTATTGCTGGCAACAATATTCACTTTTGCATTAAAAAAGGTTTCATTCTTGCATGTTCATGCTTCTGTTATACTTTAGACAATAACTGGCATAACAATCATTAGATGAAAATTCAAGAGTTGCAGTTCTGTATGGTGTGAGATTGTGGCGCAAAATATAGGGCAGTGGACTAGCAATCTATAGGTCACCAGTTTAATCTGCAGCCATTTTGCAGTCACAAAGTGACCATAGGCAAGTTACACAATACACACATCTCTGTTCACCAAGCAGTATAAATTTGTATCAGCCCAGCCAATGCTGATGCCGAGAAGGTAACTGTGGGCCAGGAAAAAAGTAATGACATCCTATATATATGACTAACGTCACCTACAGGATATCTGCCTAGTAAACTTTAGATCAGCACTGGCTTCCACGGTCTGTATGTAGAGCTACTTTAGAACATTTACCTTACCCTTTACCCTTAATTTTATAAGACAATGTCTAAAACTTGGCAGAGGATTAAAAACCATGCCAAATCAATGGAATAAATAAATCAGCATGTTATCTTCAGTGATATGAGGGCCCGTAACAGTCACGTCTTCCATCAAGGCCGCAGAATCTCGTTTATAAAAGAAACATCAGATGGCGAGTACAGTAGTAATAAGGAAATGAACCTTGTTGGTAGCATTCTGCGACTTTTGCTGGCTCAGTGACTGCAAAAACACATTTCTGCAGAAGTTAAGACCTACTACCGAGCTGCAGCAGAACAACAGCATTATAGCATAAATAGACACACTCAAATTTTGCTAGTGGTTGATTGAGTTAAGGTTTTATGTGCCACCTGACACAAAATAGGTCATTTCGGAGATGTTCTTCCCAGCCAATCTCTTGGCTAAGTACTAAAAACTGAATCTGACACAACATAAGCAAACATGCACCAGTAACAAAATATACAGCAACACAAAATAAACACCAAAAAACTAAAGCTAGGTTTGGTCACCTCTTATGACTTAGGGCCTGGAAATGGAATGGGACTATTCTCAAAGAAGTAGATAGTAAAGAAGTGAATAAGTAAGGAAGAAAGTAAGTAATGAAAGTAAAACAAGAAAACAAACAATGTATATAGCACTGGAATCAACAAATAAATCAGGGCACATGACATCCCTGGAGCCCATAAGGGGCACATTTTGCTAGTAGCATCCAGCCCACAAAGCAAGTGCAATTTCATGTAGCTAATGACAGCCACACATATTTCCAACAAAATATACTTCTGCATCACAATTCATCAAACTGTTGAGTTACTTATAGCATCTTCCACTTCTCCAGTGCAGCACCAGCTACCTACCTCATCACTCTTCAACAAGATGTTTCACAACTACCATAGAGCCAACAGTTAAGTTTGATCTGTTATAAGACTGTACAATTTCAAAACCAAAACAGCAGTACACACAGTGACCTTCTGCAGATAAGATTTACAGTTCATGCAAACATAATAGATTCCTGTGTAATTACTGGCAGAATGTGTACAGTGCAACAGCATATGCCAGTTATTTAGATTTCTCAAAGTGCAATTTGGAGGTTTTTTTGGTTCGCCCTCAACGGCAACATATTGCACTGATAGGCAAAATTTGGCATCAAGGGGTCGACTCCTAGAAGCCAAACTTGCCCCCATCAGTGCAGGCATGGGGTTTGGGACCCCCAAAACTGGGAACTTTTGAAAAATTTAGAAATGTAATAAAGGCCCTGCATGGGCATATCCCTCGCATGAATTTTACTAAATTTTCAGGTCTGTGGACAGTTCCATGCTTAGTTATCAATTCATACCTGGGGGATTCGATCAAGGGGTTACACAGTATGGGAGTTCAACCTCAGACATGTTTTCTCCAAATTTTCAGTGCCCCTAGTGACAAAACTATACGTCCAATCCCACAACGTTTTAGAGGTGCAGAAATAGTACAAATTTCCTCTCTCACCATGCCAAGTTTGGTGGGGCTCACAGTTTGCATGCTGCCAGGGGGTAAAATGTGGGGTGTCGGTTTTCTCTGTCTGTTATGCTTTTGAACGTCAAAGTTTGTGAATGTAACATCATCATGAAGTCATTTGCATTCAGAACTGATTTTTTTATCGCTGAATGGGGGAGGGTGTTTGTAGTTGTGACCCACATTCAACAATCTGAATGCCTCTAGGTAGTGACAGCACAGATCGCTGAGGTATAAAATGTGGTCAAATTTGGGGTTTTACACCCCTGAAGGGCGACAGAATAAACTGATTTGCATGAAGTTTGGCATATAAGCGCAGACCACGGGTCTACTGATGGAATGAGGGGTTGATACAAGAACCCCGAAAGTACAAAATTTAATTAAAATTGAGGTTTTGGACCCACAATCGGTCCCACATAGAAAATATTATACATCAATCAAGATGATATTTGGCATGGTACAACACATCATGGGTTCACTCTTATCATGCCAAATTTAGCCCTGAATGGGGAAGGGATGGGTACAGAGTCCTCCAAAGTACAAAATGTGGTCAAGATAACGGCTTTCCATGGTTTTTCACCCCGCAGGATCAATGAGAAATTTGGAATGGCACAATATGCCTTGAGTCCACTCTTTCATGCCAAGTTTGGCCATTTGGGGAAGTGGTGGTTATAGAAGCCCCAAAACATAAATATTTGATCAAAATTGTGGTTTTTCGCCCCTAAGGGGCGTCAGTATATACTGATCAAGCAGAAATTTGGCATGGAACAGTACACAATAGGTTCAGTCACATGCCAATTTAGGGGTGAGGGTCGGTGAGTATGGCCATCCTGTCAGTTTTGCAGTGGTCAGCAATGCTTACGGTTTATAATTAGCTAAGTATTTCATAAGTACTTTCTGAAATAAAATATGCTTTACATAACAAAACAACGAGTCTCTTCTGTCTGCTGAAGCAAGACAACCTGCCATATTACATATCAGACCTGAAGCATCTCTGGATCAACGTCAAAAACACATTTCAACTTTGACTCCATCAGCTGCTCTGCTGGAGTGTCCTTCCACTACAACACACAACCTCAGTACTATCACCCTACCATTACCACTGCCATATAGTAACGGCTGCTTGCTTGCTGAGCTCTGATATAAACAGGAAATGGCACTTATAACCTGACGTAACGAATTCAGTAACCAACGTAGACTTTTAAATCAACAGTAAACAGTAACCATGACAAAGCAAAGTGTTTATTTCTGTCACCTTCAAACTGAACTTTTGCTATCAATAACTCCACTGTATTATGATTTAAAATCATACAAATTAAATGCTCAATTACACATGATATGACATAATCTACAGAAACATGAAATGACACATTTCTTTTATACATTAAATTGAATGTGTCAGTGTTCCAATTTTGACAGCCTATACTAGTAAATATAACAATACCAACTGGTAGGAAAAGGCACAATGTCGCGAAGAAATAAGTGTACATACAAGAGATTCCTGAATTTCAGTAACTCCATCAGGAACAACAAGGGTCTGGACAAGGAACTTGTGCCGGTTCTTCTCATTTGGATCATAATGGAATGGTTGTAACATTACTGCAATGAACCAAGCAATATGTGATTACAACAGCTGATCAGTGACCATACTTCAATATAAATTACAATGTTATGCTGCTGGTCAACTAAAACAAATAATGTGCAGTTTTGGCATGCAACTACGTGGTTCGAATCAAATCCATGTCAGTGAACTGGATACAGTAGCAATCAGCTGTGCAGGAGATACAATGATACAGAGGACATTTACTTAATGAAATCAAATCTTTATGCAAAAAATCACAATAAACAGTACAATAACGACAATAACTAGTAACAGTAATCACCTGCCACATGAGTGACAGCGCCTGGTTCAATAAGCCCATTATTTGGTCGTACACAATACTGCTTTGGCGCTGTTGTTTTGACTTTAAAGCATATGCGCTTCTTTGATGGATTGCTGAGTTTCAGATCGGCAGTAACAACTTCTGTGAATGGACCTACACAAAACAAATCTGTTCAGCAGCATGCTATTTCTTCATAGTCTACTTTGTAATGTGTCAAAATCACATCATAAATGAATGGTGGGCCATTATCTAAGTTTCGTCTGCATTGTGTTTCCAACCAAAACTTCACAAACGATACTAAGGCTTGCCACTGGTATGCCAACCTTGCCTACAGCTAACTCTGTGTCGGTATACAGCTAGACCTGTAAGCTGAGGCTTAGCTATAAATTCGGCCAGCATATCAAAATTTTGATGATGGCCAACATTGGCTGTCGACGGACAACGATGGACGTCGATGGTCGCAGTGAGAATCTTACACTACTAAGTTCGGTAAGGTGTCACACAGGGCAGGGCTGCGAGTGTCATCAGCAAATGCCACGGCTGCAGGCATCCGCGGCCCAGCCACTGCTGCAGGGAAGGGGAGGACCGAAGGAGAGCATGCAGTGCGATAACAGACGGGTGAGTCTAGGGCCGAAGGCTTTAGTACTACTTGAAGCATCACGATTATGCACGATGCACATTAACACAGTCAAGCCTACAAGGAGCCATACATAATAATTCTGACTGCAGTTTTACTTCAGTAAACAGAATCCAGGCTTCTATGTCCACGTGACCACTATTGGCAATTAAGCAGAGGTTTACCGGTGGCTAATCGGCGGCTAAGCCAAATTTTTCAGCAGCTAAACCATTTGTTTCTTTGTTTGTTATTGCTGGCATAGGTCCAGCCTACTCTGAACCTCAGCACTGAGACTTCATAGCAGTCCTGTGGGTTAGCCCAGGGAGCAGACAGGTATTGGTAGGTGCATTATGTGTGTAAAATGTTTGTTAAAAATTCTCTGTCGTTGGGTAAAATATTGCAGAAAACCTCAAGGAGCTACTTTTTGATTCTCCCTTCACACGTGATTTGACGTTATTTACACGAGTAATCATAACTATGTTGTCTGTCTTATTTTGTGTTTGCTTTAGCGTTGAACTGCACACGGGCTTAGTTTTGGATGGGAATGAGAGCCATATTGCTCGTGTATCTACGCTAAACGTCGAGTCATCATCACCGGTCCTGCAGCATGAACCATCTGGCCACTGAGTATGTAATGGTTAACTACTCGAGTTGAGTTGTCATCTCTGAGCAGTGAGCACCGTAAACGACCGATCGTTGATTTGCCAATAACGCAGGTGCCGACTACTCGGCGTACAGCGCCTTACCTGTGCCTCTGATGTGTCGCTTTGCTGCTGCGTCTTGCATGTTTTAGGATTTAGGAGCTATTCAATGAATTTGCTCCGTTACAATTTTAACGTAAAATATTACTGAATCATTTCATGTCTAGGAAACGTCTTGTCGGGGAAATGTCCCGTCAGGGAAACGTCAGAAACGACCCATCAAGGAAACATCCTATCGGTGAAACGACTTGTAGGGGAAACGTCCTGACACCATAATTGAGACTTACGGAGTTTACAGTAGAGAGAATTACAGAAATCAAGCTTGGGGTGAACCATAGTGGTAGCAATGGTACGGGCAGTTGACGAATCGTCAGGGAAGTTGACGATTGTGATAGTAGCAGGCTTTGGGGAGGGATGTATTTTGGTCAGAGAAGGTAAGATGTTCGTCAAAGATGAAGCCAAAACTAAGCTATTCGTAGCAGTCGTGCCTAAAAACGAGATAAAATAAGATAAACAATGTCCAACAATATGCACACATATATACGACGACATCACAGCCAATGCCAAACCTTTAAATTTAAGCTCAACAAGCGGTTCTAATACAAGTAATTGGTGACTTTTCGACATTTTAACATCTAATATCTTTGATTTTAGCAGCTATTCAGACGAAAATATACAATTCAACACTGTGCCATTAACACAAAAATTGAGCCGGAGCGCATTGTCGACAGGGCTCGAAAACTGCATACTGAAAATAAAATTTGCGGACTTAGGCAGTGGACGTTCGAAGGCTTTATGGTCCAACATAAAGCTACTTTGGGCCTAAATTAATTTATAGAAAAACAAGAAGCTCAGCTATCGCAAATAGACCGCACGACACACTATGCTAGTTGAAAAATTAATCTTCAGAAAGTTCAGAGACGTTTTACGAGGATGATTCCCTAATCCCTATTTAAGGAACTATCCGTATGAAGAAAGACTAGCGCAAGCTATGGTCACTACTCACTAGAGTATCGTCGAACACAGCCGAAGACTGAAGTACACAATTTAAAAATTGTACACGTTTATCATCTGTACCTATGTGAACGTATTTTGAATTGAACCCAAACAGTAATGCACGTGGTCATGTTTGAAGTACTTGAAAGCTAAATAAGATCTAGGCCCTAACACTCACCAGCATCACCGTATTTCTTCTCTGAACGAGATATTAACAGGAACGTCGCCAACTCCCACAAAGTGGGGTGGACAATACTGGGTGGGGTGAGGGCAGGGGTGTCCCCTCCACAGCCGGGATAGTATCTTGGGAGAGGCTATGCGGTGCCCACTCCCCAGAAAAAAAGTTTAATTTTTTTGAAATAGCGTCTTTTGGCGCATTTTGAGCGAGCTGGTGTTGAGAACTTGAGACTGCCTTGATTAACAGCCTACAGTAGTATATAGTTCTGGTGTACATATGTTACAATTAACCGATTTTACTACCAAAACTGTTTAATATGTACAGCCATCTGAAATTTCCTAGTCAGGACTTGGCCACCACAGCAAATGAGCAGGCAACCACTTTGGAATGGATATAGAGTCTAAGCAGCTACGCTTCATGCCTTATCTACCTTTCCTCCCTCCCGCAACGACCACAGTCTGGCGGAGGCTAGTTGGCAAGCTGTAGTTCAACTGCCATTGATTAATTGTTTAATAATCAAATCTAGGCTATTAGGCTAATCTCTCGTCTATCAGCCGTCCGCAGTCAACCAGCGACACTTACTGGCAGTGGCAGACACTGTCACTGCAACACTCACATATTGACTGGATGACCCGACTGAATTTGACTCATTGGCTCTGGATGCCAGCTCACACAGTTATGCAGTTGATATCCAAATCTATAGGGGGCAAAAATTTGTCACTGGGGGGCAATGCCCCTTGCCCTTCCCCCGCTGGCTACGGGTCTGAAACTGTACCTGAAAGGGGCGCGGCCGCGTGGTCACTGTCCTTTTGGGAAATAAGTGATTACTATCTCGAAAACGGTATAAGATAGCGGATAGCCTCATAGTTTCTATTAAATTTGAATAGTAAGTCGTATGCGCTCGATCGAATGCTTGTTGCTGATGACCTTGGATGGGCCCTAACCACCTTAAACCACCTCAATTTCTACATTTTGCGTTGCCATGTGCATCTTCGTAATTGGTGATCGCCAAGACTTCAAATGTGATGTACAGGTTGAATGTGCAAGTCACAGCCTACAGACGATCGACAAACCGTCCCTGATAGGGGCGTGGTCAGGTCATGTAACCCGCCATTAAAAATTTTTAAGGCTCCATTCATATCACTGAAGCGGTTGAACCTAAAATCGTCAAATTTAGTACACATATCCAAGGGCGGATCCAGGAGTAGAGATTGATTGGAGGGGGCCATATGGCGAGCGCATAGCGCAAGCCTATAATGGGGGTCTGGGGGCTATGCCCCCAGCGGTGTCCAGGGGCAGAGCCCCTGGTCAGGGGGTCAGGGGCGAAGCCCCCCTGAAGCTGAACGCTTTTTGGTGTTGTCATATGTCTGAAATGGCGTTAAACTGCTATGTTTATGAGCTGTTTTATGGTCATTACTCATTAATGGTAGCTGCAGTACCAACATG
>Ga0209780_1002329_pt1 | contig 13422 bp, 6 predicted proteins | sample WorMetexBAHAMAS2_FD_187384 | JGI IMG/M metagenome (GOLD analysis project Ga0209780, IMG submission 187384) | Marine gutless worms symbiont microbial communities from Max Planck institute for Marine Microbiology, Germany - Inanidrilus exumae... | ecosystem: Host-associated > Annelida > Digestive... | reverse complement strand
CTGAAATTGTTGTTTAGACTTTAGATTTTACAGATTTGTACAAACTGCGAAACATAAAATGCTCCGGATTTGAAATTGAATGAGTAAATAATTTTTATCGGGGAATTTTGGGAGGGGCTTTAGCCCCGTCAGCCACCTCCTGCGTACGCCCTTGGAAAACATAATACCTTCGCCGACGATGTCGGGTGTCGAAGCCATAAAATAAACCAGAGGCAGTATTATACTTGCTAGTGCAAGTATAATAAGTAAGTAAAGTCTGGTCAATTATCATACTGACCACTGGGTACTGTGGCTTCTGTCTGCACAGTTCAGTGAGACCTTTCAACAGTGTTGGAGTCACTGCCTGGGCGAGGTAGTCCCGTGCCGCCTGTCCCGCTGTAATTGGCTCCACTGTAGCTAACAGCCAAACAGAAAACATAATAGCAACTAGAAAACATAGACAGTCGTTTCGACACGCAGACCCGTGCCAGCAACGGCCGTAGCAGCATGTGTCACTAGCAACCATGCGACCTTGATTGTTTTCGTAACCGTGTGACCTTGACCTTTGACCTTTTGACCTCTGGGTCAATCATGCATGCCGAGCGACTGCTACAGAGTATGCGTGTACCAAGTTTGGTGTTGATAGCTCAAGCCGTTTTCCTTTTAGAGTGTGGACAGACAGACAGACGCGACTGAACGCCCTACCCACGCCGGCAGCTATACAGCCGGCGTGGGCAACAACCATCCATACTCGGATGCAAATATACAAGTTGGTACAAAATACGCGACAATGTTGGTCAGTATAAAAACACATTTGGGAAATGTGGACTGACCACTTTAGTGTCAGCATAGAACAGTCTCTCGTTTGTGTGTTTGTGTATACATATGTGCAGACTATAGCTTTTGAACAAAATGACCACTGACCTGGATATCTGCAGTTATCCTATCTTCATCAAGTTTGAAGACCAACGTCACAAGTCAAAGTTTGCAGTTGCAGGTGGGAAAAAATTCACGGAAGAAAAACGATTTTGTGACATCAAGCTGCACTGTCTGCTAATGACAGCAGTAGGGGATGTTATGATGCTTATTTGGTCCTGGTTTCAGTCCTACATCTAGCTCAGTTTCAAAAATTTTTCCTCCACTTTTTTGTGCTAAAGTGGTACATGCGACCTCGAGTGATTGCTTACCTGGTTTAACTATTTCTGACTTTCAACAACTGAAAAGGAATTTTTCTAGTTTCTACTATTTCAAAACTATTTTTATCCATGCATGCCGATAGGAAAGGTGTGGATATATTGTTTGCTGTTTGTGTGTTTTTTGTTTGTTTGTTTCTATGGTAGCTTTATCCTCCTGCCGTGGATAAAGCTAGCAGCGTCATATTTTGCATGGTGGTTCATCGGCATCCTGGGCAGGGAATCTCACATTTTGGGGAACTTTGCTCCCCCAGAAGCCCAAAATTGGACAAATTAGCCAGTGCACGGGCCACACGTGCTGGCCTGTGCACCAGTGTAGGATCTGCATGTGTGGATATACAGCCGTCCCCAAAGACGGACGTACTTGTTACCATTTTCTACTATTTTCTGTGTTTTTACTGTAAAGGAATTTTTAACTCCAGAGATTGTCATCCAGTAACAACTGAAGCAACAACTATGCCAACTGCACCTTCACAGCAGTGCACTAGCTTTTTAAAATAAAATTTAACTTGTAATTTAATTTAATTTCATGTTACTTTAAGGTTATACGTGCATTATCTTAGAGAAAATGCTGAGTTGCAAGCTGAGTAACTCACAATCTGGGAAGAAAAATCGGATCTCGCGTTCCGCACTGGCACTACTATCGCTTCCATGTACAGCGTTGCGCTCGTCATCTGTTCCGAACACTGCCCGCAAGCTGCACAAAATACTCATCGATCAGATCTGAAGCAGCATCAGTATCAGTCATCAATATTAATCGAATACGATTCATTTAAACACCCTGAACAAGAGGCTGAGCCATTGCATAATTACCACGTGACATTCCATGAATCCCGATTCTGAATGACATTTAAGGGAGCCCAAAAACAACGAGGATCGCCAGGCACACCTGCCCCTCCTCCTTAATTTGGGCACTGTTATATAGCGTAGCAAAGAAGTCAAGCAAATGACATACTAGTAAAACAATTTAAACAACACAGGAGATAAATTTAACTCCTTCACCATGCACCGTTAGAGTCCTACATCTGGCTCAAATAGGCAAGAGATGCAGCTCAGAATCGACCTTTCTGGAGAATGCTGGCTTGGTATAGTGCTACGCACCCATAGTGGTGCATGCTAATATTGAATTGGACCATGCACCATAGTATAAACGTGCATCATTTCAAGCTGTGTCTTGTACTCCTGAAACACTTGCCTGTCTGGATGTGTTGTGCGAGCTTTGTCAGTACTCGTCGGACCAATGAGCTCTCGCCAAGAAACAATGGCTTTCTCGCGAGCCAGAACAAGAGCCAGGATAGGACCAGAACTCATGTATGCGATCAGACTTGGAAAGAATGGTTTTCCAAAGTGCTCTGCGTAGAACTCACTGGCCTGCTCTGGAGTTAAAAGTACTCTCCTTCTCTGAAAAGAAAATGATAAAACCAAACAATATGTAACTAAATAAGTGACAATACATCCAAGGCACAAATATGCAAATGCCTAGACAATGACTAACAGAAATCACTTTGGGTGCAATCTCCCCTCTTCCCTTTCCTTTCCTGCCATTCCCCTAAAGCCAGCTAGGGGTTTGGGGATTGTTGTAAGCTCCGGAGTGGGTCTGGGTGAAGCCCGGCTGCCAAATGATTGTAGTGCATTTTGATGCTTTGATACTGAAATTATTCACATTTTCTCACTTACATAATGACACATTTTATGTTTTACTTTACAGATTGCATGTATTACTTGCAATAAGTTGAAACCAGACGCCAAGATGCAAAACATTCTGCTGTTGCAAATAACTGTCAGTATCAAACGCCTGTGGGGACGTCACCCCTCAAGTTTTTGGCCGTGGGGGCGATCGCCTCCGCCTCTCCATGGAACAAATTGTAATGCATTATCACCAAACAACTCCCATATTTTATAACAACAAACGACAACAACAAGTAAGTGTTGAAAATGTTGTAAATGGTTTCATTTTATAAACTATTCAACCGGCTAGATTATGCAGTAAACAGAAAGAAGCAGCAAACGTACGCGTAAGACTGTGAATCCGGAACGAAGTATAATGTCTTCTATCTCTTGGCTTCGGTCAATCGCATCAGGCTTGATCAACGCCAGTGTTGTTTCCACGATTATCTGTGGAAAGCCGTCGTCCTCCACGCCGTTGTTTGGCTCATTTGGCTGTGCCTCTGGTCTGGCACTATCCATGTCCAAACACACCCAGAACCAAAAGAAAATGCCAAAAAATCTAGCGCATACACAACACAAATTCTCCGACCCCTGTGGGCTGTACGCACCTGACGAAACAATTCCCGTTGCTAAGTACCGTGACATAATCATAGATCATATACGCGGAATAAACAAACAAAACATAGAGATGCCCAGCTGCGGGCACCTGCTACGCTGGTTCTCTGTACAGGACAGTTTACAACGAATTCTATGGACTTAGGTTTGCAGGCATCATCGTCTTCGTTTATCGACCATTCCAGAAGACTGTCGAGCGCGAGATTACGTCGCAGCGTTTGTCTATCATAATCTTTATTTGCTTTGAACAATTTTGTGTAATCCGCAAATTTCAATATAAAGCCAACCAGGTTTTCATCACGGTCATCGATTTAGATAAGGAATAGGATTGGTACCAACACGAAGCCCCGAGGTACGCCGCTTCTGCCTCCCATGCTGACTTGTAACCATTTACACAAACCCTCTGTTCCTGTTTTACTCAACCATTCTGGTCTATTTGTTTGTTTGCTTTTCTTCTTTGTTTGTTTGTTTGTTTGTTTGTTTGTTTGTTTGTAGAATAACTCAAAAAATTACGGTTGGTTAAATTATCATAAAATTTGGAAACAGATACCGGTAGGCTATCGACAATTTGTTTACGTTTTATAAATAATCTCGTCTACCCGCCGGTGAAGACATTGCACTTCGTTCATTGTGGCATGGCGGAGGTATATGCGCTCAAGCTCAACAGATGCCCTCTAGTTTTAGGTTCCTTCTGATTTGTTGCAACGTGTTTTAAAATAGCTGCATTTCCTCATCTACGTGTACATGTGCCTCTGTTCACCAAGCAGTATAGCAAGGGCGGTGATGATACTCTGAAGACGGGAAGGTAACCGTGGGCCAGTCAGAAATTAAATAGCTGCCTGCTGCTGTATTTATGACTAACGTTACCTGCAGGCTGACTGCCTCGTAAACCCGGCCGAGATCAGCACCGGCCACTACGATCATTAGGACTATGTTCCTTAATGTGTATTCGCATAATATGTACAGCCAAACTTAACCTGAATGCATCAACATGATCTGCTGCATGTGATCGATCGATGTTGTTCTGTTGATAGCAGTTACACTGCTGTGTGATATCCTGATTCGATTGAGCCATCACTGCAATTTACAGCACTGATTATCGTCAAGAAGTTTCTACACGTTTCACTTTTGTTTGCTCTATAGTGTAGCGCAAAACAGAACAATGCGCTCTGTGAGTCAAAGATGCTACTTGGACTAGTCTCGTCCCTAACTTCGCCAAATGCTAAAAGATTTTCGAAATTCTTTCACTGTAAGACACAACACGAAATTGTGTAATAGAGCCATTGAAGTTTTTATCACGTTTTAGGCATGTCGCTACACAACCTTGTAAACTATTTGACACATTTTGGCTCACCTCAACCGATGGTCTGTTTCTGCGTCATCCTATAGGCCTAGGCCTACTTTTGAGGCAAATAATGAGCTTTCGGTCGAAGCCGCGCTCTTTCTGTGTGGCAATCTGTCTTGTATGCAGAATGTTATTAATATGTCACTGCGAATGAAATATGGCTAGGATGATAATAGTGATTGATCAGCGGGTTACGTCAGAAAGACACCATAGCATTCAGCTCGTTCGAGGTCGGTGTTGCCTTGACGTATCGTTGACTTAATATTTACTGCTATGTTAACGTATATGCACGTCTTATCTTAGGTCAGCTGCGATATATGCCCTGCCGTGCACCCAGTCAGCATCAAATTAATCACATCAGTGGTTGTACGTGCTCAAAGCGTTATTATTAATGGACTACAAAGACCAGAACAATTGCGCCGAAAGTGCCCGACAGATTTATTTGATCTGTAGGCCTATATATGTACCAGTCGAGGGTTGGATTTGGTATGACAAAGGAGTTAGTGATGGCTATAGGTGTGATGTGTTGGGTGGTTATCTGATGATTTTCTCTCGGTTGCTGATGTTCGCGATTCGTGTGTTCATAATGACTACTTCGCTTCAATCCCCCCCCCCCAGTAAGGATGCGAGATATGTGTACCTTTTTATAAAGCTAACTCAACCTGAATGCATCGATATTATCAGTAGTGATGACAGTTAGTTATTTGGAGTTTAGCATCTTTTTAGCACAAATATGGCTATATGAGACGAGTAATGATAACAGATTCAGTGTGTCTGTCTGTCTGTCTGTTTGTTTGTCCGCTCGCATATCTCAAAAACCGCATAGCTAAATTTCACCAAATTTTCTATACATGCTACATGTTGCCGCGGCAATGTGTTATGTACTTCCGGCTTTGTGGCTAACGTCATTTTTTACATAATGGAGCGCATGGGCCAGAATCAAAGGCAACACATCTGTTTCGTCCAGTTCACTGGTTGGCGGCACCGGGGTCGAAGTCTGCCGTCTCCGACTGCATCTTGTTCTGTATGCACTTTCTTGTAGTCATTATAATGGGCGTACTCTTTAAGCACATTTTCACGTACGATTTTGTAATAATAACAGTTAATAATGGGTATACGGTACCTTATGTCATGTTTTGGGGACGCATTTTTCCATCCATCCAGAATTGACGTCTGTGGTTCGGCGGCGAATAAGGCGGCCATTGGACCGTCGCAGGTCGTGTGCAATCGAACAGTTTTAAGTTTCTAACCTTAATTTGCCAACTCTTAATACAGCAGTCAGAGTCAGAAAATAAATTTGGTTTCGACTCGATTCAACAATGTTGGCTAAACTGAACGCTTGTACGCTGACATTCAAATATTATGACATTGACTGATTGACTAACGCAGATCGCATACTCGGACGAAAACGCCACGGTCAAATGGAACGACCGATTTGTTTTCGGAAAATGAATCGATTCGAATCGCGAATTGGAATGTACTAACTGGTATGCCAATGGGAGAATGAAATTTCACTCAATGGGCGTTTCCTCGTAGGCTCGTTGCCGAATTTCGTTTTCTTCCGGCCGCACTTCGACGTTGGGCCGTACGTTGGCTGGACAGTCAGTTATTTGAAGGGCGAGAAAACAACTCGTAGCAAATGCACCCAACAACCTCCGACGGATTGACACTAGCAACGGTATAGACCTATAACAAGTTCTTATTGGCGTGAACTCGCCTCCGCGAAAGTCAATGTATAGACCGTGACACGTAGGTGTAAATATAAGCCTACGTCTCGAGCTGTTACTGAAAGCAGTAAAGAAGAAACGCACTCGGTGAAAAGCGTAAGAACGTGGGGAGTGTGTTAAAAAGCTAGCATCGCTAGATATTCGAACCAGGGCTGGAAAAAACTAAGTTTTAACAATTTAGGTTTTAGGTTTCTAGATTTTTAGTTTTTAAAGTTATTTTTGTTTTTAGATAGGCCTACTTTGTTTTTTTTCTACGAAGCCCGATGTTGCCAAACACGAAAGTGTGACCTAAAACCATCTGAAATCTGCATCCAATAAGACTCATGCAATAATGTACATGTAGGCTACTATGACGTCTCATTGAATACTGTGATTTATTAATTTAAATAAATTATAATAAAATACTTAAATTACAACCTAAAAGCCAAAAGTGTTTTAAAAAGTTTTTTTGGGGTTTTTAAAAACGTAAAACCTAGGTTCTTAAAACCCAATTTTACAGCCCCGGTTCGAAACATACAGTATGACTAAAGATAGGCTACACGTTCTGCCGTCCGTTTAGCGATTCACTGATCGGCCTACATTCTGTCAGCAACACGCAACGCCGAGATACAGTTTATGTCTGGTCTCAAGACAGCGTTTCGACTGAAACGTGGGAATGGAAACGGCGGCATCGACATAGCATGTACACGAAACGTTGTATATGTCCATAATATATTGTAATATTTATAGTAAACTAATTACACACTGCTGCACTAAATCACGCGTTTAATAATAGCACAAAAGACATACGGACCACATAAAGCAAGCAGTAGGCCTATAGTTCTTCTTAGTAATGAAATTCAGTGTCAGCGTCTGTGTTGTTTCTAGTTCAGTAGCCGGAAAAAACCGAAGATAGGTGTAACAGCAGTCGTATAATAAAACGTTATGTGTCTTGCAACTCGGTTCTTTAACAATTATGTCGGTTCTCCTTATTGTCCGGCCGATATTTACTCTGGCCTCGTTGCATGCTGTCACGGTGAGTATGCGCCGTGTGCCCTATTATGGTTAGAAAAAAGGCGGGACAGACAAACAGACTGACGCCAGACCGTTACATTACGCTTATCGTTAGACGTGTTAACGACACAAGGTCTGTGTGCCCACTTTAGGCATAACCGTTTCAGTTCTGTTACCAACTCAGCAGCATTTTTAACCGAGTTGTATTGTATACAGTTCTTGTGCATGGCCCTTTGCTTTACTTTGTCAGCTTGTCCCGCATTTTTTCGTCCCCGCATTTCAGAGTCTCCATTTGTAACAGGCTCTTTTAACGACTTAACGCGCCATGTGGGATAGAGGCAGCTGTTGCCACTATGAAAATGCATCGCGTCTCGCAGCAAAAAAGCGCTTTAGCTGTGGAGCAGAGAGGACTCTCGTAGTCTCGATAAAGCACTAAACACGCGATTCTTCTGAGTATGACTCATTGCTGCTAAAGATGTCGTAACAAGTGCAGTGACCTTTCACCTCTGCGTCGACCGATATCGTTTTTGGGTCTGCGCTGGATGGGAGCCCGCTAGAGTGATCGAACGGGCACGTTTTGTACACGTCGGAGTGCGGAACGCTAGGGCTGACGAAGACCGAAGAAGAAGCGTGCCGTAATTACGACTCTGGGCAGGTGCGTACCGTACTGCTACCTGGCGAATGGCAGCCGAACCATCTTTGCAGCTGGCACTGACTTCACAGATGTGCAAACGACGGACGAATATGCTCGAAGACTCGAATCCATAAAAGACTAGAAAAACTGTCCTGGATCAAGGATCGAGGTCACACCGACCGCGTTTGTCCTTGACTTTCAATCTCAGGCGAGCTACAGTCAAGACACACACGCGCACAAGCACAAACTCCAGTTCAAAAGATAGAGTGGAAACAAACGAACGGACAGACGGACGGACCGAAGGAGGTGACTAACACGGTCGGTAAAAATTAACGACAGAAAAGAGCCGAAAACAAAACGATTTAGTGGGGCACAACTCAAACATTGTTCCGGCCTTTGCGCGGGAAAATGCCCCCTTACATGTAAATTGCTTCCGAGGCGAATGATGCTGGTTCGTGGTAGACATGCGGGTCTAAACGAAGAACTGTATGTGACGGAAGGGAAGGAGAGGACGTTAAACACGATACAGTGGCGTAACTTTGGTCTGGAAAGTGAGGGGGACCAAGCAAAATTTCTGACTTGGTGTACTTATAAAGTGGGTGTCCGTCCTCCGACTCCAAGAAAGTGGCGGTCCGGACTCCCCGTCACTCTGCCCCCCCCCCTCCTCCCTCTAAAATTACGCCTATGGCGCGATACTTTGCATGGGTTGGTCTAGTAGCGGAAGTATGGTGCGGAACGGAGTGCTGGTAAGTCATGCACGCGGATCAGAATAGGAGAATCCGTACGCCGCTGTGACCTCCTGCTGACATGGACCACGGGATCTCACGTCACAGCCGAGTGAAGTAACGGCAGGACCCGAGCCGTCCGCGCCGACTTCGGCACCAATCAAAACAATCGACCACGACTTCTCGGTGGCAACGTTCAAGGACGCCGCGTCGGTGGCAACAATAAATGCCGACTCACGCAGCGATAAGGCCGGCTTGAGCAATGACTTACCGTGCACGACTGGACCGTCTATAGATAGATTATCTGTCGAGATATGCGCTCCAGTGTAGGCCTACAGGTGGGTCGAATGCGGCCTCGAACGTGTTAAGATAATCTTGTAACATAATAATTATTTACCTTCTGGGCCAACTTGCAACAAAGCCGACTGCATAAAACTGGTCCACGATAGACAATCTCAGTTGTTGTTGTTGTTATAAAAACATTAAACTTTGCCTCAAGCCATTTTATTATTTGAATTCAGAAATAACTAGGAATAAAAACTACGAATAAGCTTGAACTTGATTAATATATTATAATTATTATCACGTTGTACGTGGCTATTTGCTTGCTTGTAAGTTTGTTTGTTTGTTGTTTGTTTTCTTTGATTAGGACGAATGATTGAATGCACGTCAGTGACAATTTTATTTTTATTTAAAATGAAATTCGTACACAAGGTACACAAAGTAAAATATAAAAAATGAAAATTAAAAACAATACTAATAGGAACTGGGAAAGCTAACGTGTGCCAATAGCAGTCGACATACAGTCAATCTGCACTCGACTCCATTCACAGCCAGGAGTGAGCAAAATGCCAGTTCTCAGCATAATCAGTTCAAGCGCAAAACTAACATGACAATTATCAATAACAGACGTCTGCAATAAAGCCTCACAATTGCAACACGAAGATTTAAGACCACTTTATTCATAATAAAATATTCTTTGGGTCGTCGTCGCAGAGTACAGAAGAGACAGTATTCAAAGAAAGAAAAATTACGCTACTCACAAAAATTTTACAATTTTTTTCATAAGCTGTAAAATTATTCTTATACAGTGTATAGTCTTCGAGCAATGCAAAGCATTATAGCTTAAGCGAACTTAAAATAGCAGCAACATTAACTCTACAGTGTAGTAATTAGCATTTTATTATTATTATTATTATTATTATTATTATTATTATATAGTTCTTGTTGTTGTTGTTGTTGTCGTCGCTGCTCGTCAGGAGGTATTACACAACATGCAAATTTATAAAATTTAAAAGACAGTGGGCCTAAAATTAATCAACCTATTTTAATGACCTCATTCGGGCAAGCGATTGGTCGACAAGCTCAATTTATGATGTTTTTTTGGATATACGCCCGTGACCCATGTTATATATTTACTAGATGCCACCGCTATTGAGATATATTAGCGATAAAGCGACTCCCTCCCGACTGTAAATCGGTCGTTGGTGCCGTGCAGTTGGAAATGAAGCGAGCCACGAATGATGAACGGGCTGAATGCGACTGTAAAGGATGAACATCGCAAACGGCTGGAAGTGGATCATTCGGCTGCAGAGATAGAAAAAAGAACATCGCCAGCACCATCAGCGCAGCCGCAGGACCCTCGCTTGCTGGCGGTGGTCGCGTGGAGGGAGTGCGGAATGGTTTCCAGGCGAACTTTGATCCGCCAAGGGTTGAAGTTTTGCATACAATCTATGAAGTGTTATTAGATAGCATCTGCTTGAGAGATTTTGAGTACGTCCACTAACCGGGTCGGGTCACGGGTAAAACGTCCAGACCCGGTTCCGTCTCGGTGTGACTGGATATTCCCTGAACCTTGCAGGCGACACGTGAGTGAGCTGGCGCGATAACACATTCAACTTGCAGTTAACAAGGTGTCGCCCTAACGCGACGTAACCGTACTGGCCCGCCTTGCAGTGGCCCGGCGGCGGGTGCCGACCGCCCACGCGCCCGCCCGCCGGCAGCGTTACAGACAACAGACGACAGACGACAGACGACAGACACCAACGACCGTTCCTAGTCTGGCCCCCTCTACACTATGTGTAGGCGGGCCAGTAATAATGCTGCCAGCAATGCCAACAGATTTACATATAATGAACCAATCAAAATTTGTGTCAGTTGACCATTTTACACTACAAAATAGTTATTGAATCGGTTTACTGACTTACGGAATCTGAAATTCAGTAATTTGTGGCCCCAGCAGGACGTAACACTACTGGTCCGCCGTCGCGTGCTGCCCCCTGGTGAATTATGTTGCATAAGACGACGACAGATGACGAGGATGACGCCAGACGCCAGCGACCGTTGCTATAGTCTGGCCCCCTACACTATGTGTAGGCGGGCCAGTAATAACTAAATGATTGCTTTTAATTAACTGTAAGTAAATAAACTAATAATCATTGAGCTGAAATCAAACTGAAAGTAAACTAAACGATTTCATAACTGAAATATCACTTGTAGCAACAACCATAAAGAAAGAGCATTGGTTAATTAAATGCCAAATAGAAATGTTTTAATAGTCGCTTCAATTAAAAAAATATGAACATAAACTGGCTAAACCGGTAATGACGTAATTATTCATTTGGTATGTATTGGTGGTACAACAGTTGCCATTTTTATGCTGTGTGTTTTATTTATGTCTTGTTGTGTGTATGTTTTTTAAAAAATCCGTGACACCTTCTCTGCTTTACGTGCGTTTTGCTGCTTACAGACACGAAGTAATCTTCATAATATAAAAATGTAACGATTACTGGAACTGCGGAATTTCGGCGGACTTTAATTTTAACACTCAGTTTACCGCTGGCGCCGATGGATGGATGACGGTTGAAGAACGCGTAATAAGTCGGTGCGCTGTGTGGTGCGATAGCCAGTCGGTGTCCGTGAGCGCGTTCCTTTGAGTGTGTGGGTGTGTCCGCATCAGAGTCCAGAGCATCTCACTTCATCAGCCTACATCGCCAGCTTGCAGCCGCTGCAGCCATGGTAAGTCGTCATCACCGTATCGGCAGGCCCTTGTGTGCCGAGTCAGAAAGAAATTGGTTTTTAATCATTTTGTCACCGCGAATCTGGGCAGGCCCAACAGCATAAAGGCATTCAATAAGCTTATACTATCAGCGACAGTATATAACTAAACTTTCCAGTTTATTGGAGACATTTATCGAAGACAAATTACTCAGCCAGTTATCATGTAAGTAAGTAAGCAAGTAAATAAGTAATAAAATTTGATTAATTCAACTATATCCGCCATTTGTCTGTCTGTCTGTACGCTAGCGTGTCTCGATAACCACACGTCCGAATGTCACTGAATTTTCTGTACACGTTTAAGTCACGTTAGGCCTACATGTGGCCATGACTCGATCCTCTTATGACGGCAATGCGACATGTTGACTGCGTTAAGTCCGCCAGCGCTTTCGAAAACCGCTCAGAAAAGCACTTAGCTCTCACTTAACGGAAAGTTGCAAAGTAAGTGCTTACATAATAAATATTTGACGACCTCGATCAGTAAAAGTTTATTAAACAAATACTATAACTACCCGCTAGCGTACGTTTACTGTTCTTATACAACATACGCAGCATTAAAAAACAATAAATGAAATTATATTTTACAAATTGAACATACTTGTTTACCGTCATAGGCCTACTCAACATACGCCGGCTTCAAAGAATCAACTGCACATGCTCTAGTTCGTCGAAAGTCAACTCATCGGAAAATTTTACCGCTTTAACTTTGCTAGCTAAGCGCTTACGGACTTAAGGCAGCCGTTATGTACTTTCTGTTTTGTAGATGACGTGGTTTTCACAAAAATCTAACATTCTGCAGCATCTAAGCATTCCTTACTATTACTACATTAGTAGGGCCTACCTTTCTGTTCGCAATATTTTGCCCATTAGTTTTACTATATTTTCGTTTCTATGTAGGCTTATTGTCTTCATTCGTCTGCATTAAAGGTAGTCACATGCAAGCCTCGCTTATTTTACTACGATGCAAGTGGACGTTTTCATGTCCTTTTGCTTTTAGTAAATTGACTGCTTGTTTGACTAAAATATATATTTGCTGTGTTCTGTCATAGTCGGAAGGCGTAAAGTTGTCCGAATCTCAACTTTCTGGTGAGTAGTTTTTTAAAAATAAATATTGCTAAATTGAAGAACTCTTACTGTTTTTTCTGTCACTGTGGCTGAACAGTGAAAATTTATTAGATCGAATGTTAACGTTTGACAATGAAATACGCACCGAACCAAAGGTGTTCCACATGACGTACAGTATGACATGCGAACTACTGTAAAGGTTTAATGAGTTTATACTTTTGTACTTTTTATTCTGTGTCATGAGCTTCCCATGGAAATTCTCTGTAAGCGGAAAGAAACAACACGGACGTCCTTATTATTATTATTATTATTATTATTGCTAATAAACACAGTTAGGCTTAATGCAGATCGGTCGATTGGCGGATCGATCTTTGTTGGATTTCCGTCTACAACGCGGCGCCGAATGTGCTGCGGTTAAAGT
>Ga0209780_1002328_pt1 | contig 13422 bp, 10 predicted proteins | sample WorMetexBAHAMAS2_FD_187384 | JGI IMG/M metagenome (GOLD analysis project Ga0209780, IMG submission 187384) | Marine gutless worms symbiont microbial communities from Max Planck institute for Marine Microbiology, Germany - Inanidrilus exumae... | ecosystem: Host-associated > Annelida > Digestive... | reverse complement strand
AAACTATGCAGCTCATGACGCTATACGCTGCAGTAATTCAATGATAACAGATCCAGACATTAGAAAGCCCTCATACGAGGTTGCACCGACCACTTGTAGTTTAATTTCATTTGCTGGAGGCCGCCAGCAGTAGCACAGCCTTCGGTCGTAACGTGCATAATAACCCTGTGAATTTCACAGACCCTAATTACTGTTAATTGCATGACGTACATGCAACGATCGGGTCACAAGGTCGCTATTGGTGCGAACGGCTTCGAAGTTCGACCGTCAACTAGTGTTGAACACTCTTCGAAACGTATGGAAACAGGCAAACAGCTATGCATTTCCTTAATAATTAAATAATCGAGCATGGTGTATTTCGCATCGATTGGATATCGCCAACAATATGCACAGTCACGGAAGGGGAACAGTACGCGGGCAGTGGCGTACTTAAGGTTTTAGGCGCAATGAAGTGCGCCCCCGAAAGTCGTCACGTGGGTCTGAAGCCGACAGTCGATTTTTGACTAAACACCCTTAGGACCAGCTCCGCTACCGCAGAGGGACCACGTGTCGCGCTATACCAGTTGAAATCTTGTTAACTGCCGCACAGATGTACCAAAACTCAAATTTAAAAAGCTTGCAGTAGGAATGACCTTGATGGTGACTCAAGGTCATCGGAATAGCCTCTATTCGATAGGCCATATACATGCATCACTTCCTATTAGTGGTCTGTAGTAACAATGTCTCTATCTTGCACCGTTTCCCATATATTATCACATATTATCACTCATTTACCAAAATTTAAATAGGTCACGTGACTATGAACACATCCCTTTCGTGTTTAATTTATCACGCATGCACTGCTAGGCAAATTACTCCTCTGTATCAATCAGCACACGACATTTGAAGTGCCTAGCTCTAGGCCTACCGATTCCAAAGATATGATTGGGGAGGCCAAAGTTTAAAAAACGGGTCACGCGACCCGGACAACGCCCATTAGGGGTAATTGTCATCCAAAGCTAACACTTTAATCTATCTGTGTTCAAAATTTGACGACTCTAGCTTCAGCCGTTCCAGAGATATGGTTGGTGCCCACCAAAATTTAAATGGTTCAACTTCACGTGACCTTACGATGCAGGGGTTGGCGGCTCTGCATAATCATGGTGGTATATTTAGCCGAAAAGTGGACTGTTGGCGTCAGACCCATGTGACGACGGAGCTCACTTCATTGTGCGGGAAGCTGTCGAATCATCCTTGAAATATTGATCAGCAAACTTTATCAAACTCATTTTGTGGCTATTAGACATAAAATATTTTTGGTGAGACTGCTTTGCGACCCTCGTATCATGCTGCGCCCAGGGGCAACTGCTGACCTCCCCCTTAGTTACGCCACTGTCCGCGAGAATTGTCTGAGGGGGGTCAAGACACGCCGGCATCGTGTGAGCGCCGGTACTCGTCATACATTACAGTGGGCGGTCCGTTAGCTGTTCATCACTGGCGGTCGTCAGCTCGTACAACCACCAAGACAATAGACAGCAATGGCTCAGTCTGAGTGGCAACTGCAGTGTACGACGTACCCGTCCCATTGCAAAAGCAACAGATCGTTTGTCAGACTAACAAACAACGAGTGCAAAAAATATTCACGGAGAGGAAACGTAGTCATGGAATTTGTAAACATTTCACACGGCAGCTAGGTAGACCTACCTAAGGTGCGCACTTTCTGGCGCTTTTTCTAAAATTTCCTAACTTTTTGATGTTCCTTAATATTCGAATAGATTTACTTATATTAAAGACATACTATGGGCAATTTACTTTAACAACCAAAAAATCATTGCATATCATCTTTAAGTTCAAGACCAAGACCTTAACGTCTGAGACCAAGACCGTGCACCTAGGTCTACAGATCAGTTTACATTCGACACCTTCAGGAGGAATAGTAAACGACAAATAATAATAAAACAAGGTGTCGCCCTAACGGGAGGTAACCGTACTGGCCCACCGTGCAGTGTCGGCAGTCAGACCGCCCACACGCCCGGCCTGCCCACCGGCAGCGTTACAGACGACAACAGACACCAGTGAGCAAAACAGTACTGGTCCATTAGGCGGGCCAGTAATGAGAAAAAAACTGTTAAACTCACTGAAGGAAACTTTGACAAAAGCCAACATTAGTGATAATATACATTCATCATATTATTACTATGGATTACTCAGTGTGGGGGCGTTTCAAAAGACGGTATATCGTCACAAAATTTCAGATATTGATAAACTGAAATGCGTGGTAATCGATTGTTGGGCTCAACTAAACCAGGACACATTGAACCCGTGCAATCGATCAGCTACCATTTCTGCCAAAAAGACTGGTGAATGGTGATAGTTATCAAGGCGATGGGTGCCCATCTTGAATTTAGTCTGGACTAACTGTGTGTGCTAATGATCGTTTTTTTGTTACTTTCACTCTGTGTTTGAGTGAAAAAATGGGTAAAATTCATGTGTCGTTGTCGAATTCAGCATAATTTCAGGCACAGTGAATTCACAACCTGTCATATTGCTGTTTGTGTTTATAACAAATATTGGCACGTTACGTCTAAGTAACGTTGTCCTGCAAATGTTTGTTTTTGTTTTAGCATAACGTTATCTGTACATTAATTTCTGCACCAAAATTCTGCTATAAGCATTTGTCAACTAGTTGGAAATCAGGAGAAAAAATTCGACTGTGGCAGGCTCAACTTAACAGAACGAATCATACTCACAAATCATGACATGTCATGCTTTTGTGTACTTGGACACAGAGTAGACAACACACAGAAACAATAAACTGTTCATAAGTCAAATGTTTTTCACAACTTTACAGAGATCAACACCTAAAAGTGCAAAGTTCGCTGACATATGGCTGACTTCACTGCACCTGTACCATGACAGGTTAACTGCTGTTTTGTGCCTGTCCACAAGCGCAACTGACGAACTTAGAATGACTACAGTCTCCAACTGTGTTAACTGGTAACAAAATCAAATACCTCGCTTTATTAACATTATAAAGCATTATATGTTACTCAGTTGCAGCATCTATCCGTAGCAGTGATCCAAACAAAAAATGCTGCATCACCGGAAACTTTGACAGCACCTGTAACAATATGTCATTATTACTTGACCAAATAACTAACTGAAGAATAACAAGACCAAGTACCACTGTCAACAGTATTGAGTGAGAAGGAATGGAGCAGTGTGTCCCAAAGGGCCGAGGTGGGGAGTGGGTTCTTGGAGAGGGGCAACTGGCTCCCGTCCAAGCCATTTAGAGGGTCTGGAAAGTGGTGTAAGCTCACCCAGTGAGGTCCAGGGCGAAGCCCCGGCAGAAATCGATTTTGTGTTTTTAATCCCACAGAAAGCATCAATTTTGGGTCTAAGTCTAACAGCATTTGACGGCAAAAATTCTGGGGAGGCACGCTCCATAGCGTGCCTCTGAGCCCTAAATTCTGAGGCGGCACGAGCCTCTGTGCCTGGGCTTTGATAGCAAACATGCCAACAAACACTATTGTCCACATAAGGTCAGCAGGTATAGAGAAACGGTGCAGGGAATCTCTCACATCCTCCATTATGTCATGATATCGCAACTGTAATTTTTATGCTTGATGCAAAAATTGCCATTTCCCAAAAATCCACAATTTGTTTACTGATTTGTGTTTCTGTTACAGTTGGAAAATAGCACATTTGTAAACTAAAGCAAAGCATTGTAAAAATAAGCCTCAAGCAACTGCGCTGCACGTTCTTATAGCAATGTACTTTGGTTTAAAAGTTCATCTTAATTTTGTGAAAAAATACAACCATCTGTTGTACTGCCATCAATTTAATTTATTAAGCAACTCAGCTGCCACAATTTGTTGTACTTTGCTATTATTTTGTAGGTTTTCTGTTGCGACATAGTAGAATATGGAAGATATGATGCACACAGATACACTATTTAAGACACATACAGTGTCATACACTACTGAAGACATTGCTTATTAGGTTAATGAGAGGCAACACAATTACCTCAGCCTTGTACATCTTGATCAAACCACTGTTAACTTTGCTCCAAGAAGGCACTCCACTTATATTATACAACTGATTTGAATGTTCGGCAAATGGTCCACTTTTCACCTAACAAAGTTCAAAGCAAGTAACTATGATGTGACATTTCTAACATAACAACAGAAATACACTGCCCTTGGTTTCTGCTAAAACAGCCAAGTCTATGCTATTGTAGGCAAGGCAGATCACACTTGAGTATAGGTAAAGAAAGTAATCTGCAGCCCAGAATATGGAAACGTTATGTGATGACATCGTGGAGGCCATAAAGAAGGATCAATTTACTGGTTTCACTGACCATCTGAATGCCGTGGATGAGACAGGAAGCATCAGGTTCACCTATGAAGAGGAGTCCAATGGCACAATCCCCTTCCTGGACTTACTCCTCAAACGTCAACTAGATGGGGTGGGAAAGGTGGGAAACCCACGCATACAGACCAGTATCTGCATTTCAACTCACACCACCACTTTAACCACAAGACAGGTGTGGTGAGGACACTAATGGACCGGAAGAACACACTGGCATCCACAGAAAACGACAAAAAAGGAAGAGCTACACATCAAAACAGTCTTAGAAAACTGCGGCTATCCAAATTGGATCCTTGAAAAGGTGAAACAGGACCAGTGCAAGAAAGAACTGAAAGCCAGGAAGACAAATAAAAGGAACACATCTAACAAAAGTGACGGTGGACTGGTAGTCGTTCCTTACATAGGAGGGTTGTCAGAGGCTACGGAAAGGATCTGTCGACAATACGGAATGAGCACAGCCGTGAAAACCTACAAGACACTAAGAAATCTTCTAGTACATCCGTCCCAAAGATAAACGTACACACAAGTAAGTGCATGCACAACATTCCATGCCACATCTGTAGCAGTACATACATTGGACAAACAGGACGCCGCCAAAGACAAGAGGAACACAGGAAAGAAGTGGAATCCGTCAGCGACAGAACATTGACACGGGCAGAACTGAAAGAATTGGCAACAAAAACCAACAAGTCAGCCACAACAGATCATGTGGCAAAAGAGAATCATGTCAACGATTGGTCCGGTGCCAAAACTTAGACAGAGAAATTCAACGAAAGATATGACAACTAAGAGAATCTATCTACATATGCAAGGAGGTCAACTGTATGAACAGCGATGGGGGAGCCTACAGCCTACCTACGACCTATGCCCGTATTTTGGTCACGTGTTATCGTCAATGTCACGTGACCATAAGCCTGATAAGTTCGCCGTTGGCGAACAAAACATTGCAATTAGGTACAGTTTTTGCATCTGGTTATGTAATATGAACGTAATTATGGAAAAAATCTGTAGGCCAGAAGGCCTTCCTGTTGTCTAAGTACAGACAAAGAATTACACTGCACCTAATTCCAATACTGGCAGTAAAATAATTATTATCTATTCATTGCTATGCAATATTTCCTTAAGACAACAATACCTTGTTGATGTACTGAATACAACCAAAAAACATGTAATCCTTGGAAAACATGCCACATACGTCTTCATCAAGAAATGATTTTGGTCGCAATCTTGGATGATCTGATGAAACAGCAAAGATAACAAGTATAATATGCCAAAAAAAATTTCACGAAATTGTTCTCTGGTAGACTAAAGGATTATTAACAAACGTTAAGCTCAAGTAAGATCTGTAGGTGAAAATACTTTGAACATTCAGCTGCACAGTCTGATTATAGCATTAATATGCAGCAACCATGAAGACAAACAAGCACTGACCAAAGTTATTTTAGCTTTATCCAAAGTTATGTTAGCTTTATCTGGTTTTCTTGCAACCATCAGTATTTACAGGCTACTTCCTTCCTTTTCACTTTATTTAATATTCCTCTAGCAATATATCAGAGATACTTCATTTCTATACAACTGCAATTTTAGTCCCTCATTACAATCAATGTAATTAATGTCACTTGCCTTTTTTCTTTCGACTATCATATTACAACAGACGGAAACGTTAGAACTTTCAAATAACTACAAGTGAATTGCATAAAGACAACCCAATGTACAAAGAAGTATCTAATTACATAGAAAACAAGAAACTCAGCTGTCATAGAAAGGGACCACGTGATGCTCTATATCAGCTGAAATCTTGTTAACTGCTGCAAACGTTATAACAAGAAACTTAACTAATGCAAAATTATGTATCAGCTTTAGCGGGACTTTCTACTAAAAGCCACACTTTATTCGGATGCCTGTATTTATATGATAATAAAAGGTTTAACAGTTCCCGCGTCATGATCGGCAAGCATGTAGTAACCTAAGATGCACAACAAGTATCACAAATAAGCCATCAATGGTCAAACTTTGTTAACATCACTGTGTGTACCACTGGCATATAACACATCGCTCCTCCAGCAGGACACAGAGTTTTCGGTAGTAAAGCATCTGAGGCGGATCTAGCTCAAATGGTAGGAAAAAATGCACATTTGCATATCTCAAATGCATTTGTGACCCCATTGAGGGTGATCCCATCGGAATTTGATCAAAATCTCTGGCATCAAAAACTACAGTTCCTAGACTTGATGTTGGCTGCATGAACATTAAGTTCAGCTGTTTTGATAACACTGACTTGTGACAAAAAGATGGATAGACACAGAGCATTGCACATGTAAAAACTGACAAAACAACAAACACAGGACAGTCATAACTACGAAAATTGAAAAATTAAAGGACACAACTCAGCAGGAAAACTACATGTATAATAACAGACACGTCAGTGTAAGTGAAAGTGCAGCCGACCTATAAACTGAGCACTGCCCCATATGAATGGAATAAACTGGTAGTCATCAAGATTCCAAGCACCCTGGCTGCCTGCAGGCTCCAGGTTATATGTTGTCTGCACCTCACGCATTACTTCTATATATCTGCGAACAAAACATCAACAAGAACTACTGGAAGCTAAGTTCAATCAATGGCATACATTGCTGGTACAACGTAACAACCGCAAAACACACTACACCTTGCCATCTAGATCATGATATTTGCACAATACATATATAAGCTCTGCGAGCTGATGTATGCTGCACACAGTGGAAACAGTCCAGCGTGTATCTCAGACATCGTACGAGTCAGCGATCAGCATCACACCGTCCCGGACTACGCTCTGCTGACTCCAATGACTACGTCAAGCCGCGACTCAACACAAAGTTCGGAGAATGATCATTCTCGTACACTGGACAACTAGCATGGAACCAACTACCGTCGTCCATATGCTCCGCTCAGAACATGAACAGTTTTAAATGTAAACGACTTTTGAAAACACATTTTCTGCATCAGTTTCAGCTAATCTGTCCATGTTTCTGTACTGTACATGTTCGATTGTCTCTAGGTACCAACTGACTACTGTAATGCGCCGATGGCCACTTTATTGTAATTAGCGCACTATAAGTTTTTATATGATGATGATGATGATAAGCTTTGACTCATTGCAATTAACAGTTACTTGCACACAAATCTAACGCAACATACATCAAACACCTGAAACCATCTCTCAGTTCATATTAGACTGACAAATTTTCTTTAGGCATAACAGTTAACCTGGAACCCAAGGTCTACGATCCCAAAAAAATTTACATACTGTTGGGATGCCCTAACTGATACAGCAACTATGTCAATGCAATGAAAGACTGTCCTTTAGTTTGTAAATGTGATAGGAAAACCGACAAAGTTTAGAGGCTGAAAATAACTGGGAAATGATTTCTTAAGGAAGACGGCACCTGAGCCACAACGCATCAACAGTAAACTGTGACTACTTATGCAGTGCCAGTAACAGCAATGGTCAAAGCAACATTGTAGTTTCAATGAAATATGTGAGAAATACATACTGTGGAAATACTTTACATCCAACTGCTGTCAAATCATTTTCATCACATGCACCGATCTTGAACAGACAAAAGAGAAATGCGACAAAGGCAAACTCGTGGCCTGCAAATATTAAAGCAATGACAAACTTTAGACAAATTACCAATGGTATCAATTTGACAGTTAAACTTAATAAATATTTATATAAAAAGATGGCTTTATTGCCATATATATTCCCCATTTCAGCATCTGGCCATGCTCATCCATAAAGTGAGGCTTTTTAGGAACATTGTTCTGGATGCACTTCCTGGGGCAAACAATCAGTAATATGTCTTATTAAAAATGAGAATCAATCCAATCAGAGTCCAACATCAGGCCACAGCTTGGTGGTAAAGTATCTACTTATTTTCAAATCTCACAGATCCTAGTCTGTGAATAAACATTGATGAAGACCGACAAATTAGCACCAACTCAAGATGACACGCAATAAAAGAGTGAACAAAAAACTGACTGAGACGTAGTAAAACAGATAATGAAATAATGACCTGTTCCATAGTCAATGCGAGTGTGATTACCAATGCCTTCTTTCAGGTATACAGATATTTCTGGTATGGCACGATGAAATTTCTCATCTAGTATATCGTGTACTAATGATTCAGCTTGCTGAAAATGCAATACCAAACCACCGAATATTGCATGCATGTCAACAATTTAACTGAGAAGAAAATGTAAAAGATCCCCAGCATTGATGTCTGATGTCCATTAGTTGGCCAATTAATAAAGTAAATTTAATTATTTCGTTAATTAACCATCTAATTAACCTGCCCATGTGGCCGAGTGGTTAGCGCACTCGGCCGCCATGTGCAGTAGAGCGTGATGTGCTCAGTGGCCAAGGTTCTTGCCTCAGCCTGGGCGCGTTCGTCTACCAAAGAATTATTTCTAATAATTCCTATGGACATGATAAACACTGAGTTAAACCCGGGCATGTAAGAGGGTTCGACGCATCCTCCATAAACTGTGACCGTTGCTGATGCCTTGATTAGCAGCGTCAAGGTGTCAGCCGCGCTAACGTGTGAGCCAACGCAGACAGTTGTGGCTAAAGTTCCCTGGCCAGACGCTGAAGAAGTGCCAGTCAAGGCTGGCACTGAATAAGTGCCAGTCCGGGCTTAGCCAGACAGTAGTCCACGCATAGAGGGGGCGCACTTAGAAATATCTGACAAGCTGCTCACACCTACTGTTCCTTCCTCCACCCTACAGTCTACACAATGCACACACACCTACCAATTCTCCTCCTCTCCTTGGGCTTGCACACTGGACCGATATAAAGGTCTCAGTGCTGGGGTCCAGAGTAGGCTGGACCCCTGCCCACAAAGAACAAACAAATGAACAAATGACCTAATTAATTGTTATTAGTTGCCTATTAATACTGCATATGTGGTTCACTAATCAGAACATCAATGCAGTCCTGGAACAGGTTCTACCCTTGTGGACATCACACGGAACATGTCATTTCTTCCACAGTGACAGGTGTGGTCACCATCAGTTCATTGGGCCTATGTAAAAATGAATAATGACGTTGACTTGGGCAGTTCGTTAAATACAATGATGGTGTACCCATAAACAGTCACATCTCAGGAACAGCCAGTCTGACACAGCAAGTTGCCTGAAAATGCAGGAGTGGACAATCATGGGCGAATTTGCAGGGACAGATATAGCAGGACTGTGATTTCAGCACTCCTAATATTGTATCTGCATTGGTGCAACCAGCTCCAATGCCAACAAGTCATGTCACTCCTGAATAATTTAATGAATGTAGAATAAAAGGTATTATAGCTAGCAGTCACCTTAATACTAACTAAAGTAATTCTAAATGATTAATTTGAAACTTTACTTGATAACTGCTTGAGGAATAGAAAACTTACAGTACAACTGCAACACTATTAAATAAGCATTAGTGAATTAGATCTTTTGTTTGCAGTAATTTGCAACAAAGTAAATTCTATTCAATCCAAAATAAATGTAAATGTAATATGTTGGCATTCCTTTAACACACTTTTTTTTCTTATTTATAACAGTATGTAATCATCCAAGTTCCTTTTTAACTTTTATCTGTGAATATCTAAAAATATACCAACTTCGTGCACACGCTGAAACCACGTACGATAAGCTTTGTTGCCAAAACGTTGAGGCTGAGCAACTGGTGGAATTTCCGAAATCCACTTCTTCATGGTGCTGAGTAAGTTCAGGAGATTTTCTGTCACCTGACAGAAAAACCAGTGAATAGGACTTTTGAAAAGCATCAACAACAAACAGCCAGAATGCAAGTCAGTTAAATGAATGCAGTAAGCACATGTTGAGAGGGACAGTATATGGCACTACAAGTTACAACACAGGTTTTGCTTTTTAACAAAGATCATTTTGCTAACACCTTCCCAGTTGCAATTAATAACAGTTAAATACTATAATACACAGCCATTCCTAATTAATCCATTAAAGCAAATTATACACTTTTCCACATGGCAACAAGTATCATGTATAAATTAGCCCCGTACAGGACTGACAATCGACTCTTCGCAACTTACGTTTGTACCAACTTCAAAGTCACATGACATAAAAACTAGAACAGATATAAAAAATACAGCCCCATCAAATTTGGATATTGTATCCTAGTTTAAGAATCCGTGGTCAGTTGCCAGCTCCCATTGTAAATGGTGGAGGAAAAGAGATAGCTTTTGAAAATGGCTGGATTTCCAACTTTGAAGGGCTCGTGACCTTGACCTTGGACCAAGTCATACTGCATATTGTCGTGCAACAACGTGCATCACTCATCGACGTCTACCTACGTGCCAAATTTCATTGAAATCAAAGAAACTTTTTGTGGATGGACGGACATTAGAGACCGTCAAAGATTCGACCTAATAAAATGGACAGCACATCAACCACTATTGGACTATCTATAATTATCCTGCTAACAAACAAATGGCAGTGAAAAACATTACCCCAGCAAAAATGGCCGTGGTGAGGTATTTAACCTCTGATGCACTGAACCTATCACTCATGGTAGAAAGCACATGTTAATAATGGACCACTGCTACAAATTAACTGACTGCAGGTAATACAATAATCACATCCATTACTTAAATAGTTGGATGGATCACAGCAGTACAAACTACAATAATAGATTGAGTTAAGTTTTTACGTCCCACCCAATACAAAATAGGTCATTTCAGATATGTCCTTCCCAGCCAATCTCTTGGCTTAGTACTGAAAAACGAAAACAAATGCAACAAAAGCAAACATGCATCCATAACAAAATATACTACATCATAAAATTAACACAAAAAAACTAAAGTCACGTTTGTTCGTCTCCTACGACATCCGGCCTGGAAACAGAATGGGTCTATTCTGGAAGGAGTAGATAGATAAGTCAGGAAGTAAATACATAAGGCAGAAAGCATAAGGAAAGAAGAAAGTAAGGAAGGAAGTTAAGTAAACACACAAACAAATAATATATATAGTGCCAAAATCAACACATGAATCATGGTGCATTACCGCCTCGAAGCCCATACGGGGCACAAACTACAAGAAAATTGCAGAAATCAGCCAACTGCAGCAAATTGCAATGAACATTGAAAACGCACATAACAACAGTCAATAGAAACCAAACTGTCAGTATACCTGCACCATATGGCAAGGTTCTGTCAATTTCTTATTCTTTACAGCTTCATTCACCGCACATATGAATCCCACCATGTCTTGGTATGCCTAAAATTTGCACAAAATAATTATATTGTACACACAAGTTTATGAACAGTAAGTAATTCAGCAATGCAGAATGTTATCAGTATTGCATCAGAATATATAATGTTATAAATACAATTTGCACATCATTTTAAAGGCCATTCGTAAGAGAATCTAGACTAGCCAGTTGCTGAACTCCATTCTCTTCTTGTATCTGTTCTGAAAGAAAACTTTTGCAGATAAGTTGCACGTCTTGTACAGGCCAGATGTCGTTCCTGTCAATAGTCAGGGAACTCAAAGCACTGACTAGAGGCAGGGAAAATCACCGGCCCTTTCTTAATCCACCAAATCTCCTGTGGGAAGAAATCTCGTGCTACCTTTATGGCTGCAGTATGATTCTACAACTACTACAAATGTCAAGATTTAGGTGACGTCAGTCACTAAAAGTTGCGGGGGCACCTTACACAAATTAACAAATTAAAAACACAAACACGTGTTCAAGTCCAGCTCGCCACCGGCTGGAAGGACAGTGATAGACGTCTGTCAGCCGAATGACTGACGGAAAAGATAAGCCTTGGTTTGGCGCCGGAATGTTGTCAGAGAAGAGGCGATCCTGGTCTGTGCAGGCAGACTGTTCCATGTCCGGGCTGCAGCCACAGGAAACATGTGAGAGTGAGAGTTGCCCGACAAGTTGACGGCCCCAGCAGCGTCGGGTTGTTGACAGAACGAAGACGACGACAAGCGACGACATCTTATGTCGGCTGCAGGCTGTCTGCCAGATTAGCTGGTACTGTGCCATGCACACAGTGATGTGCCAGAACACACAACCAGAACTGGATGCACTCCGGGACGCGTAACCAGTGTAGTTCCTGAAGCAATGGAGTAGTGTGTTCTGACAACCAGCGCGAGTAGACGAGCCGATGCTGTATTCTATAGACACAGTCTGTAAGACGTACATCTAGTGTTCTACTGTTCTTGCAGTGGCAGGAATTTGCAACTCGGTTGGTGGCGATGTTTTTTGACATGCCATTGTGGTGCTGGTGGCGAATATCAGTCGGTGTAAAAGCTAGGGTTGTTAATCGATATCCGGATAGCTACTAGCCATTTCTGTTGTGCTTTATATTTGGACATGTTGTTTATTTATCTACAGGTAATATGCAGCCTGGTCTTTATGGACATGCAGTATGCACCATGCATTGCCGGTCAATATGTCCTGTTCCCTTCCCCTCATGCCTCATCACAACACACACGTCACCCACCGCCGTTGCTAATAAATCAACTGATCGCACTAGTAGTCTTGGGTACAAAATTACGTTGCTGCTACTCCGCCATAGTTCATTAGAGCAACCAACTGAATAAAATACAATAGAAATGGCGGGAAGCAGTTTCAGGAAACAGCACCCAGACAGTCTGCCGAGAATATTGTAAAACACCATGATGGCGGTGTTGGTTAAATAGTAGCCAACCACCGTGATGGCAGTGAAAGTTTGGTGGTCGTAACAACACTACTTACATGAAAACAAATTTATCAGGATACCTTGCAGTAAAAACTTACCTCAGATCTTTCCCATTTGGATGCAATGTCAGCAGGTGATGTGATTTCTTTCTTGGGGACAATGAATTCATGACTCTGAAGATTAATATCCATTTTTCCAACTACAGGAACTACAAAGAAAGAAACCAAGAAAATTGCAACTCTAGTGATGGCGCGATACATCGCATCGTATCGAATATCGCGATATTGAAGGCGTATCGCATTAGTATCGTTATCGCGATTATTCCCTCTCAAACTAAACGATATTCCGCACTACTCTTGTGACG